>Ga0222662_1000092_pt1 | contig 84016 bp, 65 predicted proteins | sample AntAcemetagen600_FD_179821 | JGI IMG/M metagenome (GOLD analysis project Ga0222662, IMG submission 179821) | Saline water microbial communities from Ace Lake, Antarctica - #600 | ecosystem: Environmental > Aquatic > Non-marine Saline and Alkaline > Saline | place: Antarctica: Ace Lake... | reverse complement strand
GTCGCCCTCTTCATTCCGAGGGGAGACACTGCGGAAGTTGAATCCGCGGAGATTGTCATAGCCGCCCAAAAACTCGCGAAGGGGCAAGGGGGCCCGATCCGTGCTTCCGTAGGGGGTCATGGTTCGAAATCTACCCTTCACACTTAATGTGTGCTGGGAAAAGGGACTGGCAAACCACTCGGCACCGATTGATGAACCGATCACTTCCACATCGCCGGGGAAAATTTTGCTTCCCAGTTCCAAACGCGCCTGTGCGGTTAGGCCGGATTCGGGCCGCAGAGTTCCTTTGACCGTATTCAGCCCGAGCTGGACGAAGGGGCCGGCGAAGCGGCTGGTTCCCTCTTCTTCCTGAATCAGCGAGGGAGCGGCCGCAGTGACATCATACACTTCGAAATGAGAATACTGGTAACCAAGGGCCGCACTCCAAATGTTATCGAAAGTTCGCCCCGAGAAAAGATCGAACCCGTACTGCCTTTGATTGTATTGATCGCTCAGATACTCCAATTGCGCGGCACTGGCCCCCATGCCGTAGAACCAGGGCCCCCCTCGGTAACTCGGTTGGAAAGCCCGCGCGCTCAACTGGAGGCGCTCGGTTCCGATGACTCCACGCAGGTTCGCATCGATCCCATCCCCGCGAAAGGGCGGCGTAAAAGAGAAATTACGTTCCCCCAGCTCGGCGACGAAGGCGAGTCCTTCATCCTGGCCAAATTCAAGGCCAGCCATGAAGCGGCCCGAGGGCTTTTCTTTGAGACGATAGACGATGTCCACTTTGTCGGGGCCGACTTGGACGGCTTCGGGTTGGGCTTCACCGAAGATGCCGCGATTCAGGAGTCGAGCGCTATCGGCTTGAATGGATGCTTCGCGGTAGAGAGTGCCCGGTTGGGTGCCAATCGAGGATTGGGCGACAGCTGGGTCCGTGACTTCGAGCCCCTCGATCAGGATACGGTTTACGACAAAACGACCCCCGGGGCCGGTTGTGACAGGGATGTTGACGGTCCGGTCCGTCGTTGGGGTCCAGATGAGATCAACGTGGGCGAAGGCATAGCCGTTGTCGCGGAGCTGCCATTCGAGATCCTGGGCAAAGGGAATCAGGTTCTCGGGAATAAAAGGAGATCCGGTTTCCATGCCCTTTATCGGAAGACGTTCCATGGCGGGCCATCCGGATATCTCAATCTCACCGATTTTGTAAGTAACCCCGGAGAAGACTTCAAAGGATCCGGTGATCTCTCCATTCCCGAGAGGGATGGCCTTCCACTTGACCGTGGCTTCGAGAAAACCTTTCTCAGCGAGCCCCTTGGCCAGTCGATCCCCGGCGGCGGCCAGTTCAGTGGCATCGGTCCGCTCTCCAAGGGCGAGCGCCAACAACTTGCGGGCTTCGGAGGCATCGATTTCCTTCAAGCCTGCAAACTCAACGGCCTTTAGGATCGGTTTGGTCCGGAGGGCTAAGACGACGATGGGACCTTCCGGCGAATCCTCAACGAGCGGGTCGATGGAATCGAAAGAACCTGTCGTGAGTAATTGATCTCTGGCAGCGATAATCGTAACGGGGTCAAAAGGGTCGCCCGCTTGGATCGAAAGGCCTCTTAGTAGCCCTGTTTCATCAATCCGGCCCAGCCCGTTTTCCTCGATGGTGATGGCTTGGATGGTTTGAGATGGGGGCAACTCTTGGGCAAAGCCGACGGAAAAGGAAAGAACGCAACCCAGTAGGCCGAGGCCGAGAACTGGTATCAGGTGGGGAAGATGGCGAACTTTGAACATTGAACGTCCAACGTCGAACGTCGAAGAGGGATGCATTTGATTAAACGTTCGATGTTCAATGTTGGACGTTTGCTAGGCGCGATGTCCATCTTCGGGGGTGCTCACAGGAAACCGGGAACGGGGCAACCGGGAACCGGCAAACATTTTCCCTCCACTAAAACTCGAAGCCTACCATGGCACGGGTTAGAACCGTTTCCTGAGTCGTAACTGCTACGCCACCATTGATGAAGACTCGGTTTTTTTCGAAGAAATCACCTTTGAGAAGGTGGGTGAGGGTGACACCCGCTGCGCTCTCTCCTTCATAGTTGGCGACACCGGCCATTACGGAAGTTTTTCCAGCTGCGGAAGGATCAATCGGTGCAGCGAGGGCGGCCGCAGCGGCGATACCACTGTAGGCCTTGCCTTCGACATCATCGATCCGATTATCGAGGTCCGCGATGGCCTGTGTATTCGCGTCGATGCGGGCACTGTTGTTGGCGATAGCGATGCTGTTTGAGCGGATCAAACGGCGGTTTGTGTTTATATTCCCGGCGTTGACGGAAATGTTCTCGGTGTTTTCCTCGACCTGATCGTTGACTGCATTCAGTTGAGCGATGTTTGCCGCATCGGTGGCGGCCACTCCCGGAGCGATGTTGGTCAGGCGGCGTTCGTTGCCGGCGGTGCCGAAAGATACGGTATTCGCTTCGGTTGCCACGCTGTTTGCGCCCAAGGCAACCGAATTGTCACCGCTTGCCACTGCGAAATCACCGACCGCCGTGGTGGTGGTTCCGGTGGCTTGTGATCCAACCCCTACCGCAACCGAAGAGAGAGCAACCGCTCCATCACCAATCGCAACAGATCCGGCAGATGCCGCTTGGGCATTTCGGCCCAGGGCAACAGATCCTTCTCCTATGCTTTGTGATCCCGATCCTGCAGCGAAACTATGTGCTCCAAAGGCAACGTTGGTGCTCCCAATAGCAGTAGAAGCTTCACCTATTGCATTATTCGAAAACCCTATGGCGGTGGCTCCAGGCGAATTAGCTTGGTTCAAAAACCCAACAGATGTGGCTCCATCCCCAGTCGAATTGTTATTACTTCCAATCGCAGTACTGGAAATGCCTTGAGCATCGTTTTCCATACCCACCGCAGTTGAAGAAACCGATTGTGCAGTATTGCTTCGACCCAGTGCAGTACTATTCGCGCCGGAAGCCATGGATCCGCTACCAAACGCCGAGCCACGTAGACCAGAAGCCTCCGAGCTACGGCCCACCGCCGTACTATCAATCCCACTAGCGATTGATTCAACCCCCATTGCCGTGGCTCCTGCTTCAATCGCTTGGTTTTGCGAACCAAACGCAACGGATTCCTGACCCGATGCAACGTTCATATTTCCAAAAGCGCTCGAATCTGCACTTGAAGCGTTGTTGCCAAATCCGATCGCCGACGCCTGTGATCCACTCGCGATGTTACTGAAACCTATTGCGGAAGTTCTAACTTCGGATGCGCTATTGAGGACCCCGGCGGTACTGGAATCATCTCCCGTTGAGTTGTTTCCAAATCCGAGTGCGGCCGAATTATCCCCCTCTGCGGTATTGCCGGACCCGAACGCGGAAGAATTATTCCCGCTTGCGGAACTGAAGATCCCGAAGGCGGCCGAATCATCCCCGCTTACGGTGTTGGATCTTCCGACAGCACTGGAACCGTTCCCCGAAGCGGTGTTCATGTAGCCAAATGCACTCGCTCTATCCTGAGTTGCCGTGGAACCACTGCCGACGGCAACACTGTCCTCTCCACCTGCAGTTGACATAAAACCCATGGCTGTAGACCTTGTTCCTGAGGCCGTATTGTCATTCCCGAAGGTGGCTCCGTTGGGCCCAGAGGATACGTTATTCACCCCCACCGCCACCGAACCAATCAGTGAGGCCTGGTTGTTGCTTCCGAAGGCACTCGAGAATTCGCCTGCAGTATTATTATTACTTCCTACGGCATTGGCGCTATCACCAGAAACGATATTGCCATGCCCGAAAGCCGAGGCTTCCGAGCCACTCACGTTATTTGAAACTCCAACGGCCGTTGACTCAACATCCCCAACTTCGTTTTCATAACCAAAGGCATTCGCCCTCGACGCAGTTACTTCATTTAAGACTCCGAAAGCGCTCGATAAATTAAACGACGTGCTATTCCCAACACCTACTGCAGCTGATTGAGCACCGTTCGCATCGTTGCCATTTCCAATTGCATTAGAAAACTCAGCCGTTGCTTGGTTACTTGACCCAATGGCGTTCGAACCTAGCCCAGAGGATGTATTAATGCTTCCCACCGCATTTGATCCAGTTCCAGAAGCAGTATTGGAACGGCCGACTGCCGTTGCCTGATTCACTGTAGCATCATTGTCATATCCCATCGCAGATGAATCATCACCTGAGGCTACGTTGGAAAGCCCTAAGGCATTTGATCCGACGCCGGTGGCTTGACTGAGGGCCCCGACCGCGGTCGCGCCGATAGCAGTGGCCTCGGTATCAATTCCGACCGCTGTCGCGTTCAGTTCCGTGGCACTGGAAGTGAATCCTACTGCCGTGGATGAGGCTCCAGACGAATCCGCTCCAAATCCGACAGCGACCGATCCGCCTCCTGCAGCACTGGAACTCGCACCCAATGCCGTTGAGTTGGCCCCAGTTGCAATCGATCCAGTCCCGAAGGCAGAGGCAAGACCCGTGGTCGCCTGTGAGGACTGCCCAACAGCTGTGGAGAAACTTCCAGAGGCCGTTGCTTCTTGCCCAATCGCGGTTGAATCGAGTCCGTCGGCAGTGGAGTTACCGCCGACTGCGGTGGATTGATCCCCTGAGGCAATTGCGTCGCCGCCGTAGGCAGCGGAGTCGGTGCCAGAGGCGACGGCTCCCACTCCGAACTGGGTCTGGGCGTACCCGGAATGGGCGATTGCCAGTAGGCAAAAAATAATAGAGGAGACGGATAAGAGTGAGCTCTTCATGGATGGAAAGGATTTTATGGATGAATTTTTTGCTTACAGGACGTTATGCGTGCCCGATGGAACTGACGTTCTGAATCAAATCTGCCTCTGGCAATAAGCTTGTCTTATCATCGCAGGTCATCTTTATCTTCATTTACACTTTTCTCACAGATAGCACCGAATTCTGACCGTATGCCCACGAATAAATTTACTGAAAAGAAAAAGTCTTTTCACTGGCTAGTCGATTTAGAGAAGGAGAACCGGGAAACGCCGCCGACGAAGATCGAAGTCAAAGAGGAGGGAGTGGAGCTTCGCCTAGAGCGGATTTCATTTGGCCAGTACGCAGCGGTTCACATGACCTACGTTTCCTGTGCGGAACCCTTTCGGATCGCGCCGACTCACGAGGCCTCCCAGAATTCGAGCCCGACGATTAGTTTCCAAATCGCTCTCTCTGGCAGTTCGAGAGGGTCATTGCCCCAAATTGGAGAATTTGAGCTCGACAGAACGTGGGGGTTTCTTACGGACTTCGCCGAGGGTGAGGCTGAAATTATTGTCGCTCCAGGAGAGCCGCTCCGCAGTTTTGGAGGGACCTTGTCGTTGAAACAGATCGAAGTGCTTTTTGCAGACGAACATCGCGGGTTTACCCTTGCAAGTGGCAACGCCAAGCAGGGGGTTATCGAGCCGTTTCTCGTAACCCCTGTCATGCGAGGCATTATTACCGATGCTCTCGCCACACCTTTGATCGGCCCTCTGCGTCACCTCTACCTGGAGGGAGTCGTCCTCCAGATTTTTGCGCTTATTTTTCAGAGTCAACTGAATCAGTCCATTGTTTATGAGGAGAACGAGACAACAATCAGCGCGGGGCGGTGTGTGATCGAGTTAGCTGCGAAACTGTTGGTGCAAGACCTCGCCAATCCACCGAATCTACTGGGGCTGAGCGAAGCAACTGGCCTGAGCGTGCGGAAGATCAGCGAAGGCTTTAAAAGGGTTTTTGACTCGACGGTCGTCGATTATCTCGTCTCCAAACGAATGGAATCGGCTTGTGATTTGATCCGTGAGAAGCCGGATTACCCGATCAAAGCTCTCTCCGCCGACATCGGATATAATCACGTCAGCAATTTCACCCGCGCCTTCAAGCAAAAGTTCGGGACCACCCCGGCAGCCTACGCGAAGGCGTTTCGGGGAAATTTAGACGCTTCCAGTTCTCGGTAAAGGTTCTCAGCCGTAGAGAAAACGAAATCATGGATTGGGTCTCCCAAGGCAAAAGCAATGACGAGATCGCGGTATTACAAGGAATAGGATCTGAAACCCCTGTCGGTCATTCGATCGGGGAGATACTTACCTTCGAGCGTTGATCCATGAACCATGTGGTCTGCAAGTTGCCGGGTCAGCATAGGGGCCAGTAGAGCGCCTTTTGAACCGAGCCCATTGCAGATGAAGATATTGGAATGTTCCGGATGTGGGCCGAGGTAGGGAACTCGGTCCCGACTGCAGGGGCGGATGCCCGCGCGGTGATCGATGACTTCGGGTTTGGTTTTCAGCTCAAGGATATCTCTACAGGCGTCGAGAAGTTCTGCCTTCCCGGATTCGGTTGGTTGGGCGAGCGGGGGATGGATGGTTGCGGCATTCCCTTCCTCGCGCTCTCCCGAGCGGCGGTAGGTCGAACCGATGCGAAAACGACTACCGCCGAGGCTGATGATCCACTTCCGGTGATGGATGATTTGAGAGAAGTCGGCGACTTTCGGTGCGTGGATGGTAACGGTCTCGCCCTGCACGGGGCGAAAAGGGAGCCAACGAAATAATGGATTTGCGAGGACACCATACCCCTCGCAGCAGATGAGGAATTTTGCGTTGATGCCGTTTAAGGTAACCGAGTCTGCCGAGAGAGAGAGCGTGTTCCAGTCGGCATCTTCGTGCCGATAGTGGTTCCCGAGCTCCTCACGGATTTGCTGAAGGATGGGGCGCGGCTCGACGCGGGCGACATTGCGGATAGTGAAGCTCCCGAGAGGATCGTTTTGTGCGGTGCCGGATTCCCCCGCAGGCAGAATCGGACCGAGATAGTCGGCGAATTTCCTGGAGTCGATTTGATGATGATAGCGTTCGATTTCAGGCTCGGTGAGGAAATAACGCCGGATCTCCGTATCGTAAAAATGTGTATCAGCTCCGGAAATACTAGAGTAGATTTCTTTGGCCGCTTCGCGGAACTCATGAAAATCCTCCATCAGAGTCAAACGCCCGCCGGTGACCGGGTTGAGAACACCGGCGGATACATCGGATGCCGGCGGTAGCTTCGCACCGCCCAACACGCATACGTTCTTGTCGCGCAGTTGCCAGGCGAGGAGGAGGCCAGCTAGCCCGCCTCCCACAATCAGATAGTCCGCTTGATTGATCGGTAGAGTCGGATGGCGAGGTTCGGAAGTGCGATAGTTCATTCGGAAGGCGCTAGGCGCACCAGTTACCCGTCCAGACGGTAGGTGCAGGTGCCCGTTTCTGCGAACTGGTTTATGTTTTCCATCGTAACTCGGGCGATGTTGGACAGTGCTTCGCGAGTGAAGAATCCTTGGTGGCTGGTCACGAGGACGTTGGGATAGGAGGTCAACCGCAGCAGGCGGTCGTCATCCATGATCGTCTCCGAATAGTCTTCGAAGAAAATCCCCTCTTCCTCCTCGTAAACATCCAGACCCAGAGACCCAATAATTCCTTCTTTGATGCCTTTTATGGCTGTGTCCGCGTCCAGCAGTCCACCACGGCTTGTGTTGATGATCATTACCCCCTTTTTCAGCAGAGGCAGGGTTTGGGGTCCAATGATGTGGTGTGTGCCCTCGTTCAAGGGACAGTGAAGGCTGATGATATCCGATTCGGAGAACAGATCATAGAGGTCCGAATAGGTCCCCCCCATTTCGCGGATCTCATCATTGGGATATGGATCGTAGGCAAGGACGCGACAGCCAAAGCCCGTCATGATGCGGGCAAAGACCAGTCCGATCTTGCCCGTTCCGATGACTCCAACGGTCTTCCCGTGAAGATCGAAGCCTTCCAGACCTTCGATGGAGTAATTTTGCTCTCGCACGCGCGAGTAAGCGCGGTGGATCTTCCGGTTCAGGCTGAGGAGTAATCCAGTCGCAAATTCAGCAACGGCGTAGGGGGAGTAGGCGGGCACTCGTGCTACTGTAATACCGTGTTTCTTGGCTGCGGGAAGGTCCACATTGTTAAAGCCCGCGCAGCGAAGGGCTACGAGGTTACAGCCGTGAGAAGCGAGTGTTTCCAGAACCTCTTCATTGATAATGTCATGAACAAAGGCACATACGGCATCTGCATCGGCAACCAGACCCACGGTCTCAGGGCGGAGACGATCTTCGATGAAAGTAAACTCGTGCTGAGCCGTATTGGCTTCTGCCAATGAACGCCGATCGTATTGCTTGGCGGAAAAAACGGTTACTTTCATTCGGAATCGGTTCGGACTAGATTAATTGTTTGCAGAAATACTTAGGGGGGGTCCGCCCAATGTCCAGATTGAGCTACGATTATTCCTCGAAAGGATTATCCTCAATCTCGACCCCCATGCTGCGCAGAAGCGCGATGCGCTCCAGGAGAACCCGAATATCGCGTTGGACAAGGACCAGCTGTTTACCGGTCCGATCCCGGGCACGAAGCGACGTTTGAAAAAGGGGCCCTATGAGCTGTCGTTGTTCAGCGGTTTTCGCGGCGGCCAGATTCTTTTGCAGCTCCCACGTCTGATCCTGCAACCGTTTCCACTCCCGTTCGAGCAATCGCTCGATTTTCCGCTTTTCCCTGAGCTCGATGACCAAGCGCTCACGGGGACCGGCCTTCAGGTATTTTGTCAAAACATCGAGTTGCGGCCCGGTCGCGTTGTTGACGACAACCAAACCGCTCTTGTCAGAGTAAAAGGCCGAAAGTCGTTCTAAAGAGGATGTTGAGAGGCTAGTGAAGGGATAGAGGTACAGATGCGGGTCCTTCGGTTTTCGAAAGCAGAGCCAGGACTGATTTTTCTGTTCGGACCGAATCACGGAAACGATCTCAACGTTGATGACGACACCCTCAGTGTTTTCGATCTCCGTCTCATAGATCCCAGTGGTCGCAGAACCGCTAAGCACCTGCAGAATCAGGAGTATTTGGGCAACTGCAACCATGACAAAAATCTGCCACGGCAGGGAACCATTGGCAAGCTGAAGGATCAGAATGAAAATAACATATCAATAAATCCTGATTTGTTGATGGATTAGTGTTTGATTGCCGCCGTGGTTCTGGTACGTTGTGAGATATGTCGAAAAAAAACAGTATCCCTGAATCAGCTGCCTTTGGGCCTCTCCGTGAAATATTCGCGAAGAGAATTGCCTTTTTGGATGGTGCGATGGGGACGATGATCCAACGCCATAAGTTGGGCGAAGAAGATTTCCGCAACGAGGAACTAAAGGATGTGCCCGGTGATTTGAAGGGGAACAACGACCTTCTGAGCATCACGCGACCTAACATCATTGCGGAAATTCACCGTGGTTTTTTTGAGGCCGGTTCAGACATCGTAGAAACGAATACCTTTAGCGGGACGACGATTGCCCAGGCGGATTACGGATTGGAAGAGTGGGTGGACCGCATCAACCGTGAGTCGGTCCGAATCGCCAGGGAAGTGGCCGATGAGATCAGTGCCCGGGAAGGTCGACCCCTTTTTGTGGCCGGCGCCATTGGGCCGACGAATCGCACAGCCTCCCTCTCTCCGGATGTAAATCGCCCGGAGTACCGCGCAGTGACGTACGATGAACTGCGGATCGCCTACTACGAGCAGGCAAAGAGTCTGGTCGAAGCGGGAGCGGATCTCCTCCTGCCGGAAACCACTTTCGACACGCTGAATCTGAAGGCCTGTATCCATGCGATCGAGGATCTTTTTGAGGAGCGTGGGGAACGGGTGCCGGTTATCCTTTCGGTAACCATCACCGACCAATCGGGGCGAACCCTCTCGGGGCAGACCGTCGAAGCATTTTGGAATTCGGTGCGGCACGCACGGCCCTTCTGTGTAGGCCTTAATTGTGCCCTCGGGGCCGATTTGATGAAGCCCTTCCTCGAGGAGCTTTCCAGAGTCGCGGATACCTATGTTCACGTCTACCCAAACGCCGGTCTGCCAAATCCGCTCAGCGATACGGGTTACGACGAGACTCCCGAGCACACGGGAAGCGCGCTTGCCGGTTTTGCGAAAGAGGGCTTGGTTAACTTGGTTGGTGGTTGCTGTGGAACTACCCCGGAACATATTGCGGCGGTAGTTGAAGAGGTAGGCGCATTTGCACCCCGGGAAGTTCCCGAGGCGGCCGCAACCCTTCGGTTGAGCGGTTTGGAGCCACTCAACTTTGATTCGGTGGAAGGCGACTTTCTTTTAGTTGGAGAACGGGCCAATGTGACCGGATCCCCACGGTTTAAAAAGTTGATCAAAAGCGGGGACTATGAGGGAGGGCTCGCCGTCGCACTGTCGCAGATCGAGAAGGGTGCGCACGTGCTGGACATCAATTTTGACGAAGGGATGCTCGAAGGAGAGGAGTGCATGCGGAAGTTCCTCAATCTCATCGGCAGTGAGCCGGATATCTCGCGGGTGCCCTTTATGGTCGACAGTTCCAAGTGGTCGGTTATCGAAGCGGGACTTCAGTGCGTGCAGGGTCGTGCGATTGTTAACTCGATCAGCCTGAAAGAGGGCGAAGACGCATTCCGCAAACAGGCGCGAAAGATTAGCCGCTACGGTGCGGCTGTCGTGGTCATGGCGTTCGATGAGAACGGGCAGGCAGTGTCTGTGGAGGGCAAGGTCGCGATCGCCGAGCGATCCTTCCGTATCCTGACCGAGGAAGTGGGCTTTGACCCACAGGACATTATTTTCGACCTGAACATCCTCACCGTCGCGACTGGCATGGAGGAGCACAATCCGTATGCGGTGAACTTTATCGAAGGGGTGCGTGAGGTGAAGAAGCGCTGCCCGGGCTGTCTCACTAGTGGCGGGCTGTCCAACGTATCTTTTTCTTTCCGAGGAAACAATCCCGTGCGCGAGGCCATGCACGCTTCCTTTCTCCACCATGCGAGGAAGGCTGGCCTGGATATGGCCATCGTCAATCCGGGTCTTTTGATGGACTACGACAAGATCGAAGAGCCCCTCAAAACGCTGGTCGATGACGTGATTCTCAACCGCAACCCGGAATCAACAGAGCGACTGATTGAGCTCGCCGAGTCGATCAAGGATGGGAAGAGCGCAACAGGAACACCGGAAGAACGGGTCAGCGCGGCAATGGTCCGGGGAATGAAGGTTCTGCAGGAACTGTTTGAGAGAGCGTCAAAGGAGAAAAACCCGGAGATCCTTGAAAAGTTTCTTGCCGGAGGGGAGGGTGCCGTGCCCGCAGGGGATCCTTCAAAAAAAAAAGCCTCTGAAGGGGCAGACTGGCGGGACCAAAAGCTAGAGAAGCGAATCGAGCACGCTCTGGTTCGCGGGATCGGTTCCCACATCGAGGAGGATACAGAGGAGGCCCGACAGCAGCTGGATCGTCCCCTCGACGTGATCGAAGGTCCGTTGATGAGCGGCATGAAGGTTGTTGGTCGATTGTTCGGTGAGGGCAAGATGTTCCTCCCGCAGGTCGTTAAGAGCGCGCGGGTCATGAAAAAGGCGGTCGCATACCTGCTGCCTTACATGGAGGCAGAGAAAGAAGACTCCAGTTCGGCGGGTACCTTTGTCATAGCGACGGTTCGCGGCGATGTGCACGACATCGGGAAGAATATCGTCGGCGTCGTGCTCGGGTGTAACGGCTACAACGTCGTTGATCTCGGCGTCATGTGTGACTTGGAAAAGATTCTCACCGCTGCCGAGGAGCACAAGGCGAACTTTATCGGCCTGTCCGGGCTGATCACGCCCTCGCTGGATGAGATGATCGTCAATGCGAAGGAGATGGAGAAACGCGGATACAAGACTCCGATATTAATTGGTGGAGCCACTACCTCCAAAGCGCATACGGCGATCAAGATCGCACCGCACTACAGCGGCCCGGTTATCCATGTGACCGACGCTTCCCTGGTGACGGAAGTCTGCAATCATCTGAGCAACAAGAAAAACCGGGCTCAATACCTGATCGATCTGGAAGAGGCTCATGAGAAGGCCCGGAAAAGGCATGCGGAGGGCGAAGCCTCCACAGCGAGATACCTACCCTTGACGGAAGTGAGGGAGAAGGGTTTTCGGCCGAACTGGGAGTCCTATCAACCACCAGTCCCAGAACAGTTTGGACCCCAGCTTCTGCAAGCGATCTCTCCAGCGGAGATTATTGAATATTTCGACTGGTCTCCATTTTTCCAAGCCTGGCAGATGCGCGGCAGCTACCCTAAAATCCTATCTCATCACCAGCGGGGTGAAGAGGCCACCAAGCTTTATCATGATGCGCGTCGGGTTCTCGAAGATTTGGTTCGCGGGGATCGGGTTAAATTGCGAGCGGTGGTCGGCACTTGGCCTGCGCAGGCGACCGGGGATGATGTGGAGATTTACAGCGACCTCCAATCACGAGAGGCTGTGAAAGTGCTACACTTTCTGCGCCAGCAGAAAGAGAAAACCTCGCCGTCCGATCCCTACCTATGTCTTGCAGATTTCGTCGCACCCAAGGAGAGCGGGAAGGTCGATACGGTCGGTGCCTTTGCTTGCACAGCGGGTGAGGAAATTGAGGAGTACGCCTCGTTTTTCAAAAAGAATAATGACGACTATACAGCAATCTTAATCCAAGCACTGGCGGATCGATTTGCCGAAGGGACGGCGGAATATTGTCACAAGAAAATTCGCGATGATTTGGGATTTGGTGGAGTCGAACCGTTTCGCTTTGGGGAGGGTCTGGCCACAGAGCCCGGCACAGTTCACCCACACGTTGACTGGATGATCAAGGAACGCTACCGCGGTATTCGGCCTGCAGCTGGCTACCCCTCCGCTCCCGACCATACGGAGAAACAGGCAATCTGGGATCTGCTTGATGTGGAGAGCCGGATCGGCATGTCCCTTACAAGTAGTTATGCCATGTTTCCGCCCAGCTCTGTTTCTGGCTTGTACTTTAATCACCCGGAATCGCGCTACTTTGCCATTGGAAGGATTAGCAAAGACCAAGTGGAGGACTATGCTACGCGCAAAGGGTTTAGCCTGGAAGAATGTGAGCGCTGGCTGCAATCGGATTTGGCTTACGAGCCGTGAGATGACTCAACTCCGCAGCCTCGCTCAGATCCAAATCTTTACCGATGAATCGTAACCTGGAAGAAAAAGAACTAATCGAACGAATGGAAGCCCTCGGGATTCCTGGCTCGAAAGCCTGCTTGGTTGCGTCTATGCTCACCTCGAAAGGGTTCACAGAAGGGTTCTGGTCGGCATGGGTGACTTGCGTCGACGAGTCGGACTATGGTTGGGGTGAGTGGGTGGAGTCTCTCCTGTTGCTGGAGAAGAAAATTGTCGCCTCATCTGATGAGAATACTTCTGCAGAAAACTTGATTGGGTACATCAACTGCTCTGCCGAAGGGGCAAGGAGTTCCCAATATATGGAACCTTTGCCGGAGATTGTATCCGACGCCTTTGAGGCTTATGGCTTCGAAAGCCGAGTAGGCTGAGAGCCGCTTAGGGAAAGAAATCGCTTCGCGCTTCCTCCACATTTTATGGTGTAGCGGATCGACGAAGTCGTTTCGAAGCGTTCCGGCGTTGGGCATCCGAAGAGCCGTCTGGGGAAAAGAAATCGCTTCGCGCTTCCTCTACATTTTTCAGTGTAGCGGAACGACGAAGTCTTTTCGAAGCGTTGTCCTTGGGTTGTATTCGGGAGGTCGTTCATGGGGTCAGAACTCGACCCCGTCATATTCTGCACCTCAATGGGTTCTTCGAAGAATTTCCAGAGGTTTATTTGTTCTGGCCTTTCACTTTTTCCTTACATATTCTTCCGGTCACTTCCGATTAGAGTCGTCAATGCCCACCCCCCGAGCCGGGCAACACGGCCAAACCCCAAAAAAGGATAGAAAGATGAAAAAAAGCGAACTGCGTGTCTGGGCGATTCGAACCCATTTACCGGACGAATGGTGGGTCGAGATTAATGGAGAGGTTTCCGAATCAGTTTTGAATCTGGATGAAGCGTTTCGAAGAGGTGAAAATGAATCAGAGGCGTTTATAATCCACGGCTCCCATGCGGAAGAGGCAGAAGAACCCCATTGGATTAGAATGGGAATAGAAGAGCAGGAGGATGATCCGTTTGGCCTTCCCGCGTGGGTTTGCACAAAATGTAAGCATCCCTTTAAAAGCCCTGTCCGAAGAGGGATTTCCAAGGCGGAAGTTCTTGGATACCTTCTTATTATTCCTGGTATTTGGATGACCGCTCGCCGGCTCCGGTCGAGGCGAGCTCGCTGTCCGAATTGCAAGTCACTCCGGATTGTCGAAGGATCGTCGAAATCGGCTAAGGCATTCCTGCAGAACTAATGAGCGAATTGGGTTAAATCCCCTATCCCGCTTGCAGCGGAGAGCGATTCTAACTCACTTCCCACTATGTCGAATAACGAAGATAAGAAACGGGTTGTTTTAATCGGTGGAATCACCGGAGGTGTCGGGTCATCCTTGGCCAAACGCTTCTTGCAGGCCGGATGGCAGGTAGCAGGATATGCCCGGTCAGAGGAAAAATTGAGGAGTTTTGTCGAAGACAATCCCACGGCGACAACTTTTCAGGCAGATGCCTGTGATTCTTCGCAAGTGAATCAGGTTGTCGAAAACTTGATTGAAAAGACGGGTCGTTTGGATGCGTATGTTCATTGCATCGGGTCGATCCTATTGAAGCCGGCTCACCGCTGCACCGATGAGGAATTCGACGAGACATTGACTTTGAATCTACGCTCTGCGTTTTACGGCCTTCGAGCAGCGTTGCAACCCATGCTGAAAGGGGACGGGGGATCGATTTCTTTGGTCAGTTCCGTTGCGGCGGTTGCCGGTATGCCCAATCATGAAGCGATTGGCGCTGCAAAAGGGGGTATCAATGGACTTGTTCTGAGCGCTGCTTCGACCTACGCCAACAAAGGAATCCGCGTGAACGCGGTGGCTCCCGGGATGGTGGAAACGGATATGGCGAAACCCCTCCTCGGCTCGGACCAGGCGAAGAAACTCAGCGAGAGCATGCATCCTCTCGGGCGAACCGGAAAGGCCGAGGATATCAGCTCCATTCTCTTCTGGCTTTCCTCTCCCGAGAATTCATGGGTTACGGGACAAATCTGGTCCGTCGATGGCGGGATGGGTCACGTCCGGCAGCGGGTGAAAGCGTAGGTATACGCTGTTGTTGAGGCACGGCGTAGATATACTTCTGCACTACGCCTGAAAGTACCTAAAATACAGAATGGAAACTTGGCTGGCCCTGCCGAGCCGTAGCTCAAGCGACGGAACCCCGGAAAGGTAGAGCCCGACTGCGTCCTTCGGACTTCGGCGCGGCAGCCTTCTGCTCTGCGCCTAGCTTGAGCGAAGGCTGGTGCTCGAGGCGGGACTTGAACCCGCACGGCTTTCGCCACACGCCCCTCAAGCGTGCGTGTCTACCAATTCCACCACCCGAGCAATAAGGGAAAGATAGATGAAGGCCTTTCGCCGTCTTAGGATCAACCCCAAATGTATCAAAATTGTCGATTTTTCCTTACGAGCATTGTTTGACAGCGCTGCCGCAGTTGGAAATAGTCCCATCTCCTTCTCAACCACTTCTCGGCACCAATACATACCGTGTCCGATTTTTTCCCATGGCCGACAGTCCTGATTCTTCTTCCAACAAGTCCGATAGCCTCGATTTAGAGCAATTGCGCGATCTCAACTTTGCTCCGCAATGGTCTTCGCCTAAATCCACGCCGACCCCCCGATCCCGCGAAGATCGGAAGCCTTCGCAGGGTTCCGGTCCACCGAGAGATCGCAGACCGGCCAGAAGGAAACCGGAGGGTGATGCGCGGCCACGCAACGACCGATACACAAGGCCCGAACCGTACAACCCGATCGTCGACTTCTCTATCTACCCGGAGGACGAACCATTTGACCTTCTAACGCAGTCCATTCGATCCAGCCTAAAGGTTTATGAGCTTTTTGAAATCAGTCGCTTGATTCTCGATAAGACGGATCGAATGGTTGCCGTGGTTTCACCCCTCACCGACGAGTCTCCGCCTTTGTATGTGAGCGTGCCGGATCGTCAGGTCTTTCGTGACGAGGCCACCGCGCTTCAGCATTCGGCTGGCCTCCTGCTCCCGACTGTCTTTGTGGAGCAGGAAGAGGAAGTGCAACCGCCGAGCGGTAAGTTTTCTTCCGTTCTCCGCTGTAAGGTTACTGGGAAATACCTCCCCCCTCGCAGCTACCACCGCTTCCAGGCTTTGTTGCAGGAGCATCAACGGGTGAACTGTCCCGAGGTGCCTATGAGTCGTGTGGAGAAAGGCTTGGAGCCTGTGGCTGAGGAAGAGGCAGTACAGGAGTGGTTGCAGTCCATGAGCCGGCGCTCTGTTTTTCGCGTGCGCACAGCTGCGGATGAAGTGGTCGAAGAAGCCACAACAGAGAAAACTGTCGAGGAGCCCGCTCCCGCAGCTCAGAGCATGGAAGAGCAAAGCATTCCACAAGCGGAGAGCCAGACGGAAGAGCCGGTTGCGGAGAATCCACCTGTGATGGAAGCACAAGAAACGGAAGCGGCTGAGCCCGTTGAGCCGTCCCCGGATGCATCCTCGGAAGAAACAGATGAAAACGCTTCGGAAGTGTCTCCCGAACCTGTCGCAGAATCGAAGGAGGAGAGTGTCCCTGATTCCGGTGAGGTTTTTGATAGTCGGGAAGCGGCAGTGCAGCACCTGATCCGGACTCGTCGGGATGACCTACTTCGCGAGACTCGCCAGGCGAGAGTGCCAGCTCGCTCTCTCGTTGATGCAGAGGATAGTGAGATTGGTAAGTCTTTTCAGGCTTACGTGGAGCAGCAAAAAAGATTCCCACTGGAAACGGCGAACAACGTTCGGATGAAGTTGCGGAAAGGAAAATTCTTTATTTTCAAAAAGGGCAAGAAGGGGATTAGTTATGTGTCGGCAGTCAGAAAGAGAAACCGTCCCAAGGACGCTGTTTTTGCCGATTCGGCTGAGAAGATCATCACTCTCCTGGAGTCTAATTCCAATGTGAAGGTAAAAGCCCTCCCGGGGCTTCTGTTTCCGGAGCGTGTCGATTCCTCAGGGAAAGTGGAACTGAAACCCGAAGAGACCCGCAGCATTCTCAATGATCTGAAGTGGCTGAAGTCCGAGGGCTATTTGTACGAATACGGAGATGGGTCACTCGAGATTCATCACGTGGAGCAACCAAATACTCCCAAAGTGGCCAAAAAACTGGAACCAGTTGAGCCAGCAAAACAAGCACCCGAAGCGAAACCAACACCCGAAGCTGAAGGAGTTTCCCCGGCGGAAGCATCACCCGAAGTGAAAGCGGTTCCTCCTGTGGCCCCAGTTGAAACAGCGCCCTCAGTGGAGCCGGCTGAAGAATCAACTGCCAAGGATGATCCCGAAGACGGCGAAGGCTCAGCTACGGATACTCCTTCGAAGGCCTAGTTTATTTCAGATAAGAGCCCGCCCAATAAGGATTGCCGGCGAAGGCTTCCGCAAGCGGAAACGCCACATGGGAGGTTGCTGGCGGTTATCCTTGAGGGATAACTCAGGGGTTCATTACTGAACCTGTTGATTTTTTGTAGGTCTAATTTCCTACAAATCAAAACTTGGTCGCGTCTGACTGTCCCGGCGCATGCCGACTGGAGTTCCGAAAACCTCATAGAGAACAAAGCTTTTTTGCAGGCTGTTCGGGTCCTCGAGTGCCTCGCGAAGAAATTGACGGTAGCTGATAATCGATTTCTTTTTCGCACCGGCCCGTATGGATTCTGCGCGCTCTCTGGAGAGCTTTCTGGCTGACTCCACCTTTGCTTCCGAACGCCGAACCTCTTCCATTTGCATTTCCAAGTCGCGCTCAAAATTGGATTCAGCTACGACAGGTTTTTTGTAGGATGGGACACCTTCGCCGGATCGTTCGAAGGCCTCGCGTTTTTCGTCGACCATACCGCGCCGCTTTCTGGACTCTTTGAGGACGGATCCTCCGCGCGCATCGTCCACTGGAACGGGCTCGATTTTCCGGTTCTGTGGCTGTGGTTCCCCCGGTTTTTGGCCACGGCGCTCCGCGATTTTCCGACGAAGCTCTTCGCGGATTTTTCGCATATCGTCGGGGACATTCTCCTGTTTGGGTGCTTCCTCATCATCCCCACTTTTCTTCCCGAAAAATTGCGAGATAAAATACACCGCGAAAAAAAGCAGCGGGAGGAGAATCTCCAGAAAGTTATCCATCTCTCATAGGTTGTTGAGTAAGGTTAGAGCTCAACCCTAATTGCCGATCTGCGTATCATCGTCATCATCTTTAGAGATGGTTTCCCGCATCTTGGTATCGGCCTGAATGTTATTTAGACGGTAGTAATCCATGACGCCCAGATTGCCTGCGCGGAGGGCGTCGGCGATGGCCATCGGAACCTGAGCTTGGGCTTCGACCAGTTTGGCCTGCATCTCCTGCACCTTGGCCTTCATCTCCTGCTCGAGGGCGACAGCTGCCGCGCGCCGAATTTCCGCCTGGGCTTGCGCCATGTTTTTGTTTGCCTCGGCTTGGGCGACTTGCAGCTTGGCGCCGATGTTCTCGCCGACGTCCACATCGGCAATGTCGATGGAAAGAATTTCAAAGGCGGTTCCCACGTCAAGACCGCGTTGGAGCACGACCTTGGAGATCGAATCGGGGCTCTCAAGGACGGTTTTGTATGAGTCTGCCGAGCCGATCGTGGTCACGATGCCTTCGCCAACACGGGCGATGATCGTTTCCTCCAGAGCGCTGCCAACGTATCGATCCAGGTTGGAGCGAACGGTGACCCGAGCGCGGGCCTTTACTTGAATCCCGTCCTTGGCGACACCATCGATACTGCGGCGACCTCCAGCGGGATCTGGGCAGTCGATGACCTTCGGGTTGATGGAGGTGCGAACCGCTTCGACGACGGACTTGCCCGTTCCTTTGGTGGCGAGGTCGATAGCGCAGGCACGCGTCCAGTCCAGATTGATCGATGCCTTGTCGGCGGCGATGAGGGCCTGCACGGTGTGAATGATATTCCCCTCGGCCAGGTAGTGGGCTTCGATCTCATCTGTGGTGATTTCGATTCCCGCTTTGGAAGCGGTGATCCGGGCATCTACGACCAGCTTGTAGTCGACGGAGCGCAGCTTCATCGCAACCAGAGTGAAGATGCTAACGGGAGCACCAGCGAGGAGGGCTCTCAGCCAGACGCTGAAGAATGAAAGTAAAATATACCCGAGAACGAGTACGATTACGGCGAGAACGCCGATGAGGATGGTAGACCAGGGAATCTGGGCGAGGATGGTGAGGGAGTTCATGTTTTTTCTATGATTAGACGAAAATTATCGCGAGCAACGACTCGCACGGATTGATCTTTGGTCAGGAAACCGGAGCGGGAGTAGGCTTCATATTTCTCATTGCCGACCATGATCATTCCCGTCGGTGCAAGAGTCGTCAAGGTAACTCCCTCCGATCCGATCATATCGTCGGTTGTGTGTTGAGATTCTGTGCGGCCGCTGACAGCGGATCCGAGGATAAAACGGTTTCGAAACCGTGTCTTGCCCAAGAGTCGGAACTCAAAGTAGACAGCGACGAGGATTACAATGGCCCCAAAAATAAAGACGAGGAGAGCCACGCCGAGGCCGTAGGGTTCGTAGGCCAAGTAAGATGCTCCGGCGAGAGCGACGACGGCAAAGATGCCAAGAATACCCCCGGGCACAAGGATCTCAAAGCTGGCGAGAACCAGCGCGAGAAGAAGAAGTCCAATAATTTCAGGCATGGGTAGAATCGTGGGAGGAATCGATTTCAACGGTTAGTGCAAAGTCCTGATAACCGATCACCCGGATGCGTGAGCCGTGTTCGATTTGACTGAGACGTGTCTTTGCTTGGTATCGTTTATTATCGATTTCAATTTCACCGTTTGGAAAGAGGTCGGTGGTTGTGATGCCGACCGCCCCGATGTTGGGCCAGCCCGCTGGGGTCGTCGAGCTCGTTGAGCTGCCGGACCGGATCGTCTTAGGCCTTTCGGGAGGGTCACCGACCGCAGTTTGTAAGACGAGTTTGTTCCAGACCCAAGTCTTTGGCAGATACCGGATGAGGATCAAGGCACCGACGATGGCAATTGCCATCCCAATGGCCAAGTTCAGGAGTGGTGTGGAAAAAGTGGTTCCACTCCAGTCGATCGGTTGATCGGGCCAAATATCGGCCATAGCCCAGATGAGTGAACCGAGGATGAGGGCAATCCCAATCAGAGCGGGAAAAACCAGACCGGGCAGGATGAGGATTTCTACGAAGACAAGAGCGAGGCCGATGAAAAAGAAGAGGATCGCTTCGTAGCCAGCGAGGCCGGCAATGTGGCTGCTGATAAAGACGACGAGGAGAAGCAGAATGCCTCCAATTCCGAAAAAACCAAAGCCAGGTGTTTTGAATTCGATGAAAAGTAAAAGCATTCCCGCACCGAGCAACAAGGGTGAGACGGTATTCAGGTAGTGAGCCACAGACTCGGACCAAGTGACTTCGAAGGTGCGGATTTCGTAATTTCCGGGTCCAAACTCGGCGTCGAGCAGGTCATCGATTGAGTCAAAAATACCGGCGCCGAGTAGGGGCTGGGCCGGATCGCCGTAGGTTTCCATCGCTTCGCTGGCGGTTAGGGAGAGTAGTTCTCCTTCCTTTTTTATGACCTTGCCGTCGATTTCCAATTCAAAATCGGGATCTGACATGGCTCGCATGATGTCGGAGCGGTAGCGGTACTCCTCGGTCAAAACACGAACTTTCGCCTGAATATAGCTTTTGATCTTGCGCTGCATTCCTTCGGAAATTTCCTGCCCCGACCCGGAAACAGCCTCGGCAGCTCCTATGATTCCGTTGGGAGCAAAATAGATCCGGTCGGTAGCGACTGAGATGAAGGCACCGGCTGAGATCGCTTCCGGGTCGACGAATGTGTAAACTTTGCCTTTGAAATTATCGAGAGCCTGCATGATCTCGAGAGTCGCACCGAGGGCTCCGCCGGGTGTGTCCATATCGATGATCACCGTATCAACCCCATTCTCTTCGGCCAATTTCAACCCGCGGCGTAGGATGTAGAGGGTAGGTTGGACGATTTGACCCTGAACAGGGAGGATGTAGACGGAGTTTTTCGGTGTGGCCTCTGTTGTTGCTGTTTTTTCAGCTGGTAGAGTGGTCTCTTGCTCTGGAAGGGTGGTCTCTTCCGCCGGGGAAGCGGATTCACTCTCTGTAGTAGAGACAGTTTCCCCTTCTTCGGCTTGTGTCGCATTTGTGAAACCGACAAACAATCCAAACGTCAGTAACAGAATGGGAAGTAGAAAGAGGTTATTGGAATGACGTGCCACTTAATGGAGGCTATTGGTTCTGGTGGGGATATCAAGTTTACTTCGGTATAAATCACGGATCATTCGTTGCCTCATACTTCCCGGACCGGGATGCCTTGCTCGCGCAGGTATCGCTTCGCTTCGGGGATCGTGTAGGTGCCGAAGTGGAAGATGGAGGCGGCGAGGACTGCGCTGGCGCGGCCCTTGTCGAGCACATCGGCGAGGTGGGATAACTGGCCGGCACCTCCGGAGGCGATGACGGGGACTTGCACCGCATCGCTCACGGCTCGAGTTAGTTCGATGTCGTAGCCGTTCTTCATCCCGTCCTGATCCATGCTGGTCAGGAGGATCTCGCCAGCCCCGAGGGAGACGGCTTTCCTGGCCCACTCGACGGCATCCAATTCGGTCGGCTTACGCCCTCCGTGGGTGTAGACGCGCCAGTGTTTGCCGTCGGGCTCCTTCTTCGCATCGATCGCGAGGACGATGCACTGGTTGCCGAACCGGCGCGAGGCACCGAGGATGAGCTCGGGATCAAGGATCGCGGCCGTATTGAGGCTTACCTTATCCGCGCCCGCCTTGAGCATGGTGCGAATGTTTTCAACCGTCCGAAGCCCGCCACCAACGGTGAGGGGCATGAAGCACTCGGAGGCTGTGCGCTCGACGACGTGTTGCATGATCTCGCGCTCATCGCTGGATGCAGTGATGTCGAGAAATACCAGCTCGTCCGCTCCCTGTGCTTCGTAGGCCTTGGCTGATTCGACTGGGTCTCCGGCGTCGCGCAACTCTTCAAATTTCACCCCCTTAACAACGCGGCCAGCGGCTACGTCGAGACAGGGAATGATCCGAACACTAAGCATCGGCGAGGGTCAGATCCGGGTCGAACTCGATCGCAAACCGATAGGTGTGTCCCGGCCGGAGAACCAGCGGGTGGTTGCGGGCGATCGTTTGCAGGTAAAAGAGAGGGCCCCAGTACGTGCGGGAATTCGGGTCCTGAGAGACTATCTCGTTCTCCTGCCACTCTCCTTGGAAGTCGTCCTTCAAAACATTAGGTCGGAGGCCCTCATCACCAAGCTTTAGCGAGGTGCCCATACGATGGCGCGAGTGAGGCATGCCGACCGCGATCACGTAGCGCATGCTGTTGATCGTGGTCTGACTCTTTACCTCGAAGGCAAATTCGCTTTGAACCTTCGAGCCGTTGAATTCCCAGCGAACCTTGCACGAGCCGAGGTTTGGAATGATCTTCTCATCGACGGTGATCAGGTCCGGTTGCTCGTATGCGAAAAAGAGCGAATTGCGACGGCCGATGCCGGTCACACAGCTCTTTCCATAGTAGCAGGGGACCACTTTTTGTCCGCCGAAATCGAGTTCAGGGACGAGGATTGGAAGGTATCGATCGCAGGGCCAGTCGAAAACTCCCGGGCTGTGTGGGAAGGCCAATGAATCCGAGTTGCTGCGCCCGCGATTGCCGACGAGCGGAATCTGAAGGTGCATGCCAGTCTTTGCGTCACTGTAGCTGAAGAGTCCGTTCTCGCGACGACCGCGTTGGTAGAGAGTGAACTTCCCACTGGACTTTCCGGGGGCGGCGCGGGCGTCTCCCATCTGCCCACCAATCGAGCGGGCAATCCGCGACCACTGGCTGAGGTAGCGAGCGGCGTCGAAGTTTGCCATGCGGCTGGTGTGCCGTGTGATGGTCGAGCGTTCATCGTCGCGAATGACGAGGAGACCCTGGTCTTGGTCGACGTAGGTCTGGAAAAAGAATTGGAAGAGACGACGAAGAACGTCTAGGTAAACTGGTTTTTTATCAGCGGTTATCCAATCGTCGCGTAGCGCCTGAAGGATGATGCTGATGCAGTGCATTTGTCCATATGCGCCGATGTTCTCGCCATAGGCCCAGCCGAGGCCGTCCTGGCGGACGAGATCCGGCATCATGCGGACGTATTTCTCCGCATGTGTGCGTAAGCTGGGAAGTTTACGATCGCGCAGGTGCAGGTTGGCGTGCAGTTGCAGGGATTGGCGGATCATCACGAATGCGAGGATTCCGTAAATATCGAAAGTGCCCCCGACGCCTTCGCCACCGGCGTCATCAAAAAAGCCCGAGCTACTGTGGCTTTTAATTTGGTCGAGGAAGCGTTCGATCAGCTTGCCAGTTTCGTCCTTCTTGGTGAGGCCAAGACTGAAGCGGGTTACGGACTTCGCAATATTGAAAGCTTGGCGGTGATCGGTAAATTCCGAGCGCATTAGCATCTGGCGGTCCAGTGCCTCACGGGTCTCGTCAACGAGTCTCGACCAAACCGCGTTGCGATCCTTGGCAGGGCCAAATGAGAGAAGCCCGAGACCGGCATAAGCCAATCCGTTCTCGTTGCTCTCTTCGTCGAACACCTGCGCGGTGACCGTGCGGGCCGCCAGATCGATGAGGTCGAATTCCTCCAGGTCGGTTTCCCCGGTTGCGCGGTAGTATTCCCCGATCGCCAAGGCCGCGTGTCCGGGCTCGTTGGCGACAGCGTTCTCACCGTCAAGGGGCGTTAGCGTCCCGTCTTCATTGATAGCCCCTAGATTATTCCAGAGGATTGATTTGGCCAGTTCTTGGCACTGCTCGGCAAATGGGTGTTCCATTCGGTTGTTCGGTATGCGTTTGTCTCGGTTAAAAAGGAAGGTTTTCGACGGAACGAAAGCCTCTCTTCATGGGCATTCCCTTCGTCGATGGCAACCCCGAATCGGTCGGGAATTGCCAAAAATATCTAGAGTTTCAGAAGTCGGAGAAATTCTTCGTTGGTTTGAGTCTTTCCCATGCGCGCCAAAACGGTCTCTGCGGCGTCTTCGGGTTTCAGGGAAGCGATGGCTCTGCGGAAGAACTGAGCCTTCTCGAGAACGTCGGGTTTGAGCAACAATTCTTCTTTCCGCGTGCCCGATGAGTTAACGTTGATTGCTGGCCACATGCGCATCTCGGCCACCTTGCGGTCGAGGACCATCTCCATGTTGCCCGTGCCTTTGAACTCTTGGAAAATCAGGTCATCCATTTTGCTCCCGGTTTGAATAAGTGCGGACGCAACAATGGTGAGCGAGCCAGCCTCCTCCGTCTTGCGAGCAGAGGAGAAGAGTTGTCTCGGTTTTTCAAGAGCCCGGATGTCGAGCCCGCCGGTCATCGTGCGACCCCCTCCGCGCTTGCCGGCGTTGTATGCGCGGGAAATACGGGTGATCGAGTCGACGAGGAGAACCACGTCTGCGCCCACTTCGACAAGACGCTTGGCCCTGTCAATCGCGAGCTCGGCGACTCGCAAGTGGTTGGCTATTTCCTCATCGTTCGAGGAGGCGTAGAGTTCGGCATCCACGGTTCGGCGAAAATCGGTGACCTCCTCGGGGCGTTCGTCGCAGAGCAAAACCATCAAATGGCACTCGGGGTGGTTCTCCTGCACGCCGGCAGCGATGTCCTTGAGTAAGGTCGTCTTGCCAGTGCGGGGTGGTGCGACGATGAGGCCTCGTTGTCCTTTCCCAATCGGGCAGAACAGATCCATGATCCGGGTGGTCATGCGACCGTCCTTTACTTCCAGATCGATCTTCTCATCGGGTGTGACCGTGGTCAGTTGGGTGAATTCGAAGCGGTTTCGTCTCTCATCGAGGGTGTCACCGTCGATGGCCAGGATGAAGCGAACCTTGGGGTTCGGGAAGCGGTTGTCGTGAATGGCGGTGGCCCGGATGAGACTGCCCTGTTTCAGTTTGAAGCGGCGGATCAGCTCTTTGGGCACGAAGGCATCATCGGGACGCTGGCGACCGTTGTAGGCGGTCTGCAAAAGCTGACCCGTCTTGTTTTGGAAGATTTCGAGGACTCCCTCGACTTCAACCTCATTGGAATTTTGATTGGATTCGGACATCCGTTGATATGATTCAGTCAGTTGTGCTGCGGTAGGTTTAACCCTGGCGGAATGGCTGAATGCCGTTCCTGATAAGGTGGTTCTGCAGGGCGGAATCTTATTGATAATAGGATTCCGGCGCTCACTGAGTCCACCTCTGATTCTTATCAGCGCTCAAGGGAGCTCTCGTGTCAACGACGATTTTGATTCTACTTGTTCCGCCGAAGCCTTGCCCGAAGGAGGACGACCTCACGGAGCACAAAATAAGATCTCAAAGCAGAAAAATACCCCAAAATCCTACGACCTCAATTTAGCCGGAGTTACGATTTCAAATAAAGTGCTTACAGCTCCGGCTTACGGGGGACAAGGGGCACGAGGAGGGCCAGTCCTTGGCGTGTTTTTGGTAGGCGAGCTTTCCTTGACAGAACGATCCGGGAAAAACGGGTAAACCGATTCCAGAGTAAGCTGTAACCGTCGTCGCAAGCGCGGGGATTACGCAGCCACGGAAGGGAAGATCGTGCGAAAACCGATAACTTTATTCGAAGCGGTGGCGGAACCGGAGGCTTCGTGCGCCGGTGAGGTGCTCACTGTCGAGACGCCGCAGGGCTTGAAGTTGCCTATCGGTTCGCAAGCACAAGCGTCTCTTGCAGCCGGGTTACTGAAGGCTATATCCGGAGGTGTATGATGCTGAGCTTTAGTGGAAGTTTACGCGTCTTCGTGGCCCTGGAGCCGTGCGACATGAGAAAGGGCTTCAACGGGCTGGAGGCATTGGTCTCGGATCGGCTGGACGAGTCGGTTGCAAGCGGGGCCCTGTTTTTGTTCACCAACAAGAAGCGGACACGGTTGAAAGTGCTTTACTGGGATGGGAGCGGCCAAGCCACTGCACAAAGCACGCTCGAAGCCCGATGGTCCCCGTGTCCCCGATCATCTTCCCGTGCACGAGGAAGTGATCGACCCCGAAGAAGTTCTTCGTGCCCCTCTAAAATGGCGGCACATCGGCGAGGAAGTCACCGAACAACTCGACTATAGTCCGGGGCGTTTCTCGAAGCGTCGACTTGTTCGTCGCAAGTTCGTGCGGATCGATGCGCCATTTTCCCCTCCGGTGATCGCCGCCTTGCCACCGTGTTTGCAGGAAAGGTGCTTGGCCACCCCGGATCTGATCGCTCAAGTGGTGATAAGCAAATACGCCGACCATCTTCCGTTGTATCGCCAAGAGCAAATTTACCGCACCCGCCACGGCGTGGACATCCCCCGGCAGACGCTGTGCCGCTGGGCGGCATTGGCCGCATGGTGGCTGGAGCCGGTTTACGATGAAATGATCCGGGTGCAGAACACCCGCGCCTATCTGCAAATCGACGAGACCCCGATCCCTTATCTGCAACCCGGAGCGGGCAAAACCGGACAAGGCTACTTTTGGGTTACCTCGGTGCCCGGTGGCGATGCGATCTATCACTGGTATCCCGGCCGCGGTGCCAAATGCCTCGAAGGGATCATCGACGACAGCTTTGCGGGCAACTTGCAATGCGACGGTTATCGAGCCTACGCAAGCTTCCAAAAGCAACGCGACGGGCCGCTGGAACTCGCAGGCTGTTGGGCTCACGTGCGCCGAAAGTTTTACGAAGCCCGCGAGCGCGCTCCCGTTACCATCGCATGGATACTCCACCAAATCGGACAGCTTTACCGGATCGAACGAACTCTGCGCGAAGAACGTGCCGGGGCTGCCCTGCGCCAGAGCGTGCGCGCCGCCCAATCCGCCCCGATCGTGCATCGGATCAGGAAAGCATTGTTCGTGCTCAAACCACGCTATCTGCCCAAAAGTAACCTCGGCAAAGCCGTAGGCTACGCCATCGACCAGTGGACCCGTCTCGAAGTCTTCCTCTACAACGGTGCCATCGAGATCGATAACAATCTCGTCGAAAACGCGATCCGTCCAACGAAACTCGGGGCCAAAAACTGGCTGTTCCTCGGAAGCGAAGGCTCGGGCAAGACAGCTGCGATCCTCTTTACCCTGATTGAATCTGCCAAGCGACACGGCCTCGAACCCCATTACTATCTGTGCGATCTACTCCAGCGTCTCCCCAAAACGACCAACTGGCAAATCGCACAACTCACTCCGGAAGCCATCGCTGGTCTAAAGGCCAAAAAGCTCGCATAGTCGTAAACGTCGTAGGCTCTCTCCTACGGCACTTATGATCCAGCATGATAAAAAGCCACCTCAGTCAAGCTACTCCTGATGGTGCTTCGCATGACGCTTACGGGCGGGAGGAAGCTCGCTCGGGTGGGCGGGTCCGATACGGCCTTGGGATTCGGGCTTCGGAACGATAGCATTTGTCTATGGCCAAACATCGCGGTTGACGAGGTCTCCAGTAAACAAGGTTAAAGCTTCAAAGTGACGGTTGTAATAAGAGTTTCACGAGAAACTTGATTGTTTACGGCTTCTTGGGCTGTTCAGATTTATCAATGTTTTTTATCAGGCTCTTTCCAACTGCATACTCCAAGTTGCGGTCATTTACCTCTGGATTTAGGTAATAGTTAAACGATATCCAATATTTTTCCGAAGCTGCACCACCCAGTTTAAAACCATTATAAATTTTTCCATAACGAGCTTCTTGTACTTCTCCATTATCATCCAAGATAGTTCGAATTCGAAAAAGTATGACATCATGATTTTGCAGTTCATTAACTCGATAAGGCCTTCCGGTTTCACTTTTTACAGTTGCTTTTCGACCTTTAAATTCAATCTGATAACCTGACAACGGAGCGATATAAGGAGAGATGAAATCACTTTCCTCAACAACAATATCTTCTATGATAAATCCATCATTGGAATTCGGAAAAGTTAGCCTAAGCCTTGAATCATTGTCTTTCGAGCTATTATAAATTCCATCTGCAAAAACCAAAAGGTCAACCGTTTCGCCATTCCCATGCGGTGCTACCCAATCACCTTTTTCTAAATCAAATCCAATATCTTCACCCTTCTTCGGGATGTTCAACGCTGTGATTGCCTTCGCGTACATCGGAACTGGATTCTTCATCTCTCTAAGCGTGAGAGTCGCATCTTGATCGACTATCTTCCATTCTCCAGGTGCTACTTGCTCTTTGACTTCTTGTTGATCCAAGCGGCTTTCATAATAACCGTCTTTTGTAACTAAAACCCAGTATTGAAGGTTACTCTCACCAGTAACTACGTAAATGCCGTCTTTGTTTGTGACTCCCTCTTCGCTACTTCCCCCGAAGCCTAAAGGCTGGAAACCAACCTGCACATTTGCCCCTTCGACCGAAAGTCCGTTCTGGTCGATAACTTTGACTTTTACTTCAAGTGAGTTGTTGCCGACACAAGATGTGCAAACAGCCATGAACATTAAACTTAAAAAGTAACGGTTTATTCTCATTGGTCGAATCCTCCTATTTCAACGAATTTGTCATAGTATTCATGAATATACACGTATGGGATATTTTTCAAATCGCTATGTAGCCAGTTATTTCCGGATACGCCGCTCAGACGCTCTTGAGGCCAACCGTTTTGAAACTGCGTGTTTACATTATAATTTCTATTTCCTGAAAAATTGTCAAAAACATCTACCGGATTTGTCGCCACGGCAAAAGACAGTGCCGGGATTGCTTCCGCTAGAAGCTTATGCTGTGTCGTCGGGATTGCTGCCTGAGCATTTGCAGTAGCGTCACCCGCAGGAGCCAACAGCAGTGTTGCGTCATAAGTAGGATACCTATCATTTTCGTGAACTGCAGGAGGGTGAGCGAACCCAAAAGGACTGAATAGCGGGACTGTCCGGAGAAAGTCACTCGATTGTCCTGCGTAATATGCTGGATCATCGTACGGTTCATTGTCAGTTGGATCACGTTGGTAACCGCTTATGCGCCAACCACCGTGTTGGTCCGGGAAATCAGCTCTAAAAACAAATCCATCACCATGGGATAAGGTTCCAAAGAGACCTTTAGTTTTCTCTTGGATATACCAAGCTCCAAATCCACCGTTGCCAACCAAATCGACCAACGCATCGACGTATGTAATGGCAGAGTTTGGCGCATTTGCCACAACATCTTCGCCTGAAGAGTAAAAATTGTAAGCAACGCCGCCCAGATCTCCGAAGCGATCACGCCAAGTCAGCTCTGCTCTTGCTTCTCCCGGGAAAAGCTCATGCCAGTGACTGGCCCACAAACGAGTTCCATGGGTGTCTCGCCATTCAGAGTGCGCCATATTGTACTGCATATTGGCACTGCTCGAGTTGCTGGTCTGGACCGAATCGTAGGCTTCAATCGGAGAAGCTGCATTGAGCATAAAATACCGAGCAGGCGAAAAACCACCGTCAGTGATAGCATGCGAAACAACAATGTTGCCCAGACTGTGAGCTGCTATCGTTAAATCTCCAGAGAACGAAGACAACCCGCTGGCTAAATGGTCGCCTGTCTCAAAGGCATTGATAACCGCTTTGTGGTAATTGGGATCAACTTTACCGTGCCAAGTCAGGCCGACGAACTTGGCTTTCGAACCAGCCCAATACATCCGTTTGAAGATCTCGGCATTCCAACCGCGAGCGTTTTGCTGCGATACATTGTAACCGTGAATGAAAGCAAAATATTGATCGTTACTCTCGCTATCAGGAAAGCCTGCGGGTTCTCCCGCTCTATCTGAAACTTCAACCGGTATGCCTTCGCCGTGGGCTAATTCATCAACAAGATTCACATGGCTGAACATATCTTCGACTCCTGATAGTTTCGTTGGTAATTCGAAGGTAAAAAATTCATTGCCATCGTAGTTGAACACTAAGGTAAGTGCCTCGTCTCCAGCCTCTCGCCCTTCTAGCAAAACAATACCTCGGCCATCACGAATGCGCTCGACCATCTTTTCAGTGAAGTAGACGCCCTCTCCAGCTTGGGTTACCGAAGCATTGGCCCATTCTTCGGCTTTTACTTGATTTTCGAGGTAAAAGCCCGCGCTGGTCTTCGTTAGACCGATAAAGCTATCCGGAAAATTCAGCCAATTAACCTTGGCTCCAATCAGCTCGATTTGGACCTTGGTCACATCCATGTCATCCAACAGTCCATGAAAATCAATGAACACTGGAAAGAAGTCTATTATGTCACGAATACCATCCACCGAAACGTTACTTGCATCAGCAGTACCACTTCCCGGTATGTCGTCACCAGAGTCCACGGCGCTATCATCGTCATCGTTTATCCAAAAGTGGAACGGGTCCTCGCTCGCAGCGCGGGTGTAGTCGCTTGGGCGAACTTTGTTATCAACTGTTTCGGCGAACTCTCTTATCACTCCATCCCGGTCATAATCCGGCACTACATCCACCTTAAGGAGCGTCAAAACAACTGAATCCGTTTCGACGGGGCTGATAGAGGCACCCTCCTCATCGCCATCTGTATCGACCAGCACGCTGATAACTGCATCTCCAATGGATTTTGACGGATGTATGCCCTCCACGTAAAGAGTCACCATACGATTGCTATCGGTTATTCCAATTGCTTCCGGATCTAAATCTTTGTTCGGTGGCACGAAGTCGGCCGAGTCGTCTTCCGCGGAAACGGGGGCGGGATCGCGGACTTCATGAGCATCCTTTGTCCAAATCCTCAATGAGCCTCCCTCCTGATCCGGCTCTGCTGGAGAAAACTCATAAGTCCATTCACCATTTTCGTCCTGGGTTTGACTTACTATGACACCCGCCGGATCCGAAGAATTGTAGTCGAAAGAAATCGTGGCATCGTCCATTCCGTCGATCTTGGGAAAGGATACGGTAATCGGAACAAATTTCACCCCCTCCAACAAGTCATCGCCTTCCACGGAATTCAGGCCTATTCCGTCCGCAAAACCGGGGACGACATCGTCGTCCGAAAACCCATCGTTTACCAGCACCACTTTCCCCAGACCCTCCTCCTCGGCCATTTCCTCCTCGTCACTTCCAGAAGGAGTATCAAAACCATTGTCATTGTCGGAATCGATGTCCAAATCCAAGGAGAACAGCTGTATATTGACTGCTGCGGATTCAATATGGGTCGCCTTGAACTGATATAGACCGAGCACATCAGCATCATAGGAGAATGTGACGCCTGGGGAATCGGACAGCTCCTCGGCGGCCTCGGGTTTCTTCTCCAAGGTCCATGCGGGATCTCCCGAAGGAAACGGATCCCAAATCGGTGTAGCCGAAAGATCCAGCGTCGCACTGATCTGATCCAGCTGAATGTCCTCCGCTCGAACCGCAACAAAAAGGGTCTCAGCAGAATCACCGATCTCGGTCGAGGTGACCGATATCGGCTCGCCTTCTCCGTAGGAATGCGCGGCCGTTACAGAGACGACGTCGCCTTTCTTGGCCGCTCCGATACATAAGATCAGTATCAGAAAAGCGAAGAGAAGAACCACCCTGGAACTCTGTTTCGGATTATTCATTCTTTCTCCGCAAGACAAACCGTTCACAGATGGGAACCCATTTTGGCGAGGTCGTTGGCAAAGGATCGGCGCTCCCTCTCTATTTCATCGGAACTGAATCCGGAAAATGCGAGGGTTTCAGCGGACGTCGAACCAGCTCCCGACAATTCTACGCGGACCAACAATTGATCCTCCCACCGGTAGTGGGTTTTGTTGCCGAAGCACTGCCGCAGCGAAAGCACGTAGCTATCGGCCTGCGCATTTGCACCGCGAATCTTCGCCTCTATAAAGAGCCAATAGTACGCCTGTGCCGCCAACCGATGAGTAGGGTGTCGCTGGACAAAATCGCGATAGAGTCCAACCAACTCACGAAATCGATTTTGGGCAATCAGCGAAAAAGCGTACGCTGAGGCAACATGGGCATGACCTGCTTCGGTTATGGCTTTGTCGGTAAGAACGGTGGAAGCAAACACATCGGCATCCGACATTCTTCCCTGGTAAACAAAACTCTTCAGAATGAGGGACAAATACTCCCAGTAGTCGGAAGATTCACTCCAGAGCCAAAGACGCTTACGTTGATCCATCAGTTCCCACCGCTGAATGATCGCTTCCGAGTTTCGGAAATCGCTGAACTCCCTTCTGGTGAGGCTCAACAAAATCTTCCGGTAGGCGACCGGATTTTCCGTCTCGCTCATTGCGGCCTCGGCGCGCTCGGTGCCAATTCGAATGACTCGATCTCTCAATGACCTGAAGCGAGTTCCTCGAAGACTCAGGTCTCTTCCGATATCGAGGAGGGTCTGAAAGTCGGCAACTTCCATCGAAAGGATGCCCAGCAATTTTTCGGCACCGAGAATGTCCGCGCGGTCGACGGACTCTAGCTCTTCCGACTTCTCAATCCAAGCGAGCAGAGCTTGGATACGAAATCGCACCGGCATCCAATCGTTCGAAAAATACTGATACAATAGGGACGCAGCCTCCACATGGCTTCCCCGGGCTTCTTCGACCTTGGATAAAGACAAGACAGCTCTGCCCCAGCTTGCGGACCGATTCGACGAACGCTCGAGAACCGTCTGAAACGCCATTTTCGCTGCATCCGAGTCACTTCCCTCAACAAATGCCTGTCCGACCGAGTGGAGCCCCTTCAATGCTTGGCGAGAACCCCATCGTTTTTCCAGCCGACGAACTCCCGCCCACACAGGTGCCAGCGATTTGTCAGTCCGGGCCGCAGCCGTCGCATAAGCTTTCAGGGCGGCAATCAGGTCCGGCGCTTCAGCCATCGGGTGCCTTGAGATTACAATAGCCTGTCGCCGCACCGTCCGTGGATTCTGAGACAGACGAGCATCTGCAAGGTAAAGACGAGCGATCTGCAGCGAATAGACCGATGGGTCGCTTACTCCGTCACTCGGAAGTAGTTTAGCAGCTTTAGTCCAGTCCGGATCTCCGTAGGAACGAAGATCTTTGCAGATTTGAAGGACCGTCCGTCCGCGAACATCCGTATTCTCGATCTTCCGGATCGCCGAAATCTGGTCACGATCGAGACCCCTTTTCCCCCGATTCTGCCTCGCCTCGATCAGCAATCCCCACGCGGATACAGTCTTTGCCTGATACTTGCCGACCTCCAAAGCTTCAAGAGCCCGCTTCTCCGCTTCGAAATAATCACCCGTCCGTAAGGCAATGGCAGACAAGCCCTGTCGCGCGCGGCAGCCCCCTTTCGGATTCCCTTCGATGGCTTTCCGGAAAAATTCAGTGGCCACATCGGGCTCTCCCTCCTGCAGAAAAGCCTGGCCGAGCTTGGATCCAACTACACTGGGTCGAATCGGGCGGCGAGGGATCTCGGCAGACAGGCCTTTGCGAAGACGGCGATCCGCCCTTTTCTTCAATTCATCGAATTGTGCATAAGCCGACAGGGCCATCTCCCACGCCTCTCTTGACCGTTCCAGCGCTTCATCCGCCCGAACGGCCTTGATTAAACAGATAATCTCACCCAACCGCGGGCGAAACCAATCGCGAGGATCATCGACCGCGAAATGGGAGGACGCTCTTCTGTAATAAGCGATCGCTTCCACGAAACGACCTCTCTTGACTTCACTGTCAGCCACAAGGGAAGCAATCTTCGCGAGATCTCTGCGATTCGAATGCCGCTCCAAAGCCAATCGATCCAGCACCATCATCGCCTGTTCGGTCTTGCGCTTCTGAACCAGATCCCGGGCAAGAGCCGCCTTTGATGAAAACGCCTCGCGTGGCTTTGGATATGATTTCGAACTCACAACCGAATTGTCCTGATCCAATAAAAAAGGAACGTCCGCCAGCCGTCGAATGACGAACGTTGTGAGGGCGAAAGACTAGCTTGGCCCATTGGGCATTTGACGTCTCGTCGCGGTAATCCGCAGCCATCGTATTTGCGCTCCTCACGAAAATTTTGATAAAGGTTCTAAGACAAAGGGGAGATCCGGATTCCTTACGGCCATCACAGCCGACTGTGCCGAAGAGAATTCTTTGCCGGTAATGAAATTCAGAAATCCGGGCGGGTAATCAAAGCCCTCTATGGGAACAATCTTTACGCCCTTGCTCTTATTTATTCCGTCAGATTGTCTGCCATGCAGCACAGATAAAGAACAAGCCGCTCCCACCGTGAGCCCGCCTGTCGAAAATTTGGATAGAAATTTTCTCCTCTTCATGATTCTCCTTCTCGAATAACAATTCAGAAAAATTAATAACAAAGCATGCAAGTTCTTTGCCAATTGCTCCGTAATCGTTGCATCTCATTTGCCTTTTTGCTCGCCCTCGCCCTGATCCCGCACAGCCAAGCGATGAAGGTCGTCGTTTTTTACGCTTTGGACATTGATGGCGAACGGATCTCCGAGGGCCTTTCGCAGGCGACTGGAAAGAACCGGAATCCACTCCCCTCGGATTTCTATATTCTCGAAGAGAAAAAAGTGCGCCTTGAGAAAATGACGCCAGGACCGGTTTCGACCGCTTGGGCCGCTGCTTCGGTTGCAGAAACTTTTAGCCCGGACCTGATTATTTCGATCGGTCCGGCCGGAGCGCTGGACCCGGAAATGGCAATCGGAGACATCGGACTCGTTACGAGCATCATTCCCTATCAACAAGGAACTTGGACCGAATCTGGATTCGAGGCGCGACAAACATCCATTCAGATTTTCGGCATTGATCGATTCAAAGATAAAGCCGTAGAGATTTTTGGAATAGACTCCCCAGCTTCAAATCTCTGCGCTGCTTCCGGTGAAGCGTTTGTGGCATCTGAATCTCAGACTAGTTTCCTTCGGGATAGATTGGGTGCCTCTCTTGTAGAAATGAATCTGTTCGGTTTGGTTGGATCGGATCGAACGAAAAATATTCCGGGCCTTCACGTTCGGATCGTCAGTGACTTTGCGGATAGCAACGCTCGTGATGACTTCTTGGAATTCGTCGATACATACAAAGGTGATCTCGGTCGAGAGACGGTACAGCTTATATTGAATCTTCCCGCCGACCCTCGCTCGCCTGCCAACTACGAAGGGCTAAGAAACCTGCTGGAATAATATAATCTTAACCATCCAGACTTTTCGGGTAACGCGTTCTTTGAAAGTGTAACTCCGCATCCCTTGGCTGTGCCCAATTATCCTTTTCCCGATTCTCCTTCTGAATTTCTCTTTTGACAAACTTGGTTCATTCAACCAAGTTCTAGGTATGCTCGTCAACATACATGAAGCAAAAACAAAGCTATCAGCGCTGGTCGAACGGGTTGAAAATGGTGGCGAAGTCACGATAGCCCGTCGCGGAGTCCCAGTCGCCCGCCTGGTCGCAAACACACATCCGCATCCCAAACGAATCGGTGGGCTGGCGGGAAGGCATTATCGTTTCGGCGAAGGGTTTGATGCCCCAAGCGGAAATGCGTCCATCATCCGTGAGTTTGACGAAAGCACTGAAAAATGAGCTCTGCCACAGTCCGTGGTTGGCTGTTGGATACCCATGCGTTGCTTTGGATGCTGTATGGGGATCCCCGTCTGAGTTCAAAAGCCCGCAAAATCATCGAAGGCAATGAACCCTTGGCCTATTCGACGGTTAGTTTTTGGGAAATCGCTTTGAAACCGAGCCGGAAAGGCTTCGATTTTGAAATCGAAGCCGAATGGGATTCTATATTTCCCGAAGAACTTCAACGCATCGGCGTGGCGCGATGGGACATAGAAGCTACGGACTGTCGAAACATTGAAAATCTGCCATCCTGCCACAACGACCCGTTCGACCGAATGCTAATCGCGCAAGCGAAACTTCGGAGATTTGGTCTGATAACGAAAGATTCCATTTTTGCCGATTATGACATTGCGACTAGCTGGTAAGGAATGCATTGGCGCTACGCTTTGTCGCCCCGCTATGCGGGGCGCGGTACAAACCTCCGGTTCGAATCCTGGGGATAGTATATGATCGCTTCGCGAAGGCCGCTGGAGATATTGAAGTGAAAACTAGAATCATTGGCCGTGCCGAGCCGTAGCTGGGTGCTGTGATCTAAAAGCCCGCCTTCGCTCGTCGAGCTACGACGCGGCAGCCTCCGTTTCGCTGACGCTTCATGCGAAGGCTGGCGGTGCAAAGGGGAGCAAATTACGAACCTATTTGGAACGATTTCAACCGGGGAATGTCATGCCGTCAAATGGCTGCCGAGCCTAGTTTAAAAGGGGATTCCAGCGATTTCTGTAAAAGGAGAGGAAGAATACCGTTGAGGCGAAAACACTACAAATGAGCCGATTTTTGGAACGATTTTCCCGCTTCTCACCGTACACATACCTGCAGTAATTGTTCCAATCGTTCCACCTTGGCCTGTTTAGGTTCACCTTAAACATCGAAACCTTTAGATGCGTAGATAGCGCGATAAGAGTCAATCATCCGCCCATTCAACTGCGAATTGCGCATCCACTGTATCCATTCGATGACAAGTGGCTCCAAACCATTTGGAGAAATAAGCACTCTTCGGAAGCCACAACCCTCGAAAAACCTCGCTTGGAAGTAGCCGTATGCAATTGAACTAAGAATCCCGTCAAGCCCATAATCAAAGGCCGTCTCCCATATTGCGAACTTAAATCCAGTAGGATGAGTATATAGAAAAAATCCGTCTTCCGCAACAAATACCAAACGGTCGATGGCTCGAATTCCGTCGTATATCTGAAAGTGATTTTTTTTTTAAGGAAAGAAAGAGAATGATTCAAGGCCTCTACTCTCGATTCATCGGCAATAAATTTTGCGACGCCTACTTGAATTATCTCAACATTTTCTCTTCTCAGAAAATGAAAGTATATCGGCCAAGTAACAAATCCAATCAAGTTCTGAAAAATTTGCCTCAATCTGACTAATATCCTCATTTTAAAATGGCTCTTGAAAAAAATAAAAAATCATATCCCTACCTTATCTGTCGGCGTAGTTGTCCGCTCGGCGGTTTCGGCATCGGCGGAGCGGCGCTGGAGGATTACGCCGTCCCTGAGATAGATCGTTTCATCCTGGACCAAGCCCTGAACTGATAGTAAATCCATGACGATCAAGAATATTCTTAATGTTCTTTGATCTAGGAACCCACACCAAAATGCATGAGGGGTAAATACCTTTGTTGTGCCTCAACGCCAATCCAGAAAATAAGATCCCATGCTTACAATGTATCTCAGAGATATCTTCGTGGTTGAAATCATAATCTGAAGAAAGAATCCCGACTCTTATTTTTTCATGACATACAGTCATTCTAGCGAGCGGCCAAGAATAGTTCGTTTGGGACAACAAACCTTCTCCCCCTATTCTTACTCCAACCCTGAGAGTATCTGTTTCTTTTCCTGTCTCTCTGGAAGCCTTCATTTTTATCAAATTCGATTCGTGTCCTGATAGAAGACTTGAGGAGCAACGGGTAAGCCGATTCCAAAGCCAATGCCAATGTCAATTCCTTGATAGCTCTCCGTAATTTCTCCTGTCACTGAATCTGGAACCGACTGTATTCCATTTATCTCTCCAACAATGCCCTTTCCAATAGTTACGCCAGCCTCAAGCGAGCTTCCCTCAAGACTACAGATCGTATCAGCATTCGTCACACTTATCCCACCTGTAACTCCAAGCCCCGGACTTCCTCCCCGCCCAAATGTTCCTGTTAAGGACGTGCTCCCATCATCATCGAAACTGAAATCAAGCGAAAGATCAACGACTCCCAGGGTCAGATTTAGTCGAAACGAAAAGGTCCAAAGTCCTAGGGGATCGACAAGATTGATTGGATTATTATCCACATAGGCATACAGATTCGGCCCGTCGATAAACCTTGCCGGATCCCGGCTCAGCCATCGTCCCAACTCTGAATCATACGCCCGATACTGGGCCAGATGAAGGTCGCTCCCTTTGTGGTAGATATGTCCCGTGTAGAGGAAATCACTCTCCACCCCAGTCCCGGCAATCCGGGTGACGTTCCCCCACAAGTCATATTCATAACGGGATTCCAGCGCCGTGCCATCGCTGGCAACGACCTCGCGCACGCTACCCAGGTGATCGCGCGAATAGAAGTAGTCATTTACACCTTCACTGAAGCCGAACCAATAGTAGTCACTCAGCACCGTGTCGGCGGTGCTGTTCCGCTTCTGAACTATCTCGCCGTCCACCCAGAGATAAACCTCGTTGCTCTGCTCCACTCCACTCACGCGTTCGATCATACGAATTCGTCTGTCCAAGCCGTCGTACTCAAACTCGGTCTCGTTGGTGCCCTGAATGACGTGGGTCAGACGGTTCTGTGCGTCCCAGCGGAATTCCCGCAAGACGGCACCCAAGTAATCCCGCTCAAAGCGGAGATTCCCGTTGAGGTCATACTCGTAAGTCTTGGCGACGGAGGGGAGCGTCAGCTCATAGTTCTTGATTGGCGAAATGTTGCCGGAAGCATCCTCGGCGCGGACGTCGATGGTGTTCAGGCCTTCATCCACCTCGACTTCGCGGCGGAACAGGAAGTTACCGCCTCCGGGGTTGCTTAGAACAGCAGCACGTTGGTAGCCGTCGCTGTTCACATCGACTTCGACAATGGCGGGTTCGTCGACGTTGCCTTCGACGAGCGTCGTCCCGGCTCCGCCTTCGCGGTCGATCTGGTTTAGGTCGTTATGGTGCCAATAGGTCGAGCTACCGCCGAGGGACTGGCGCAGGCGGTTGCCGAAGGGGAAGGCCGCTTCGCGGTTGCCCAGTTTCCGGTTTTTCGTTCCCAGTTGGGGGAGTTGGCTTTGTTGGGGTGATAGCACGGTCTTCTTCTTAGTCTATTTCAAGAGATAAACGGTAAACTGATTTTGCTCATTAATACTGGCACGATTCCTGTCAGTGGCCTGTGTCTGCCAACAGTTACCTCTTAAAGATTAATGGAGAAAACAAACCAAGTATTAGAAAAACAAAATTAATTAAACCAAAAACATACCAGAATCTTATCGGATTTTCACCATAAATTAGATAGAATAAAAAATTAGCTAGTAAACTTGCTATAAACCCAAGTATAGCCAAAAACCAAAAAATTTTGCAATATATTATTAACTTCATTCCCTATTCAAAAATCGGTCCCGTATTTGAAAATCCGATACCAACAGAAGTTCCAATAGATGTGCCCATATTAGCCGGAACAGTTTTTCCTGCAGACAAGCTTCCAGTATTCCTTAGACCTTCGATCAATGGAGTCTCTGCCATCATAGAATTGATACCCCTTTCGGTCAAATCTCCAACAGCAGAACCAAGTGCTCCTAGACCGCCGCTCAACAATGCATTTTGACCAACACCGTCCCACAGTCCTGAGCATTCGCTCATTGCATTATTAGCCATCTGTCCACCTGCACCTATAGCTGCACTACCAAGCCCATTAAGCGCAGCACGTCCTGCAAAATGTGTAGTAACCTTAGCAACGTTTCCAGCTAAACCGACACCCATAGCACCTGATGCAGCACTGATGCCAACAGATCCCCAATTGACATCGCCTATATTTCCTCCATTGGAGATAAGCTGCGCTCCTAAATCTAATGCCCCTCCCACAACGGCACCTACCGCATGCCAAAAGAATAAACCCTGCAGATCTACTCTATTACTAGGATCGTTCCCCACATACGCATACAAATTTGGGCCATCGACAAACCCGAGAGGGTCACGGCTGAGCCACCGCCCCAGTTTCGAATCATACGCCCGATACTGCGCCAGATACAGCCCACTCCCTTCGTGATAGAAATGCCCCGTATACAGGAAGTCACTCTCCACACCCGTCCCGTCGATTTGCGTCACATTCCCCCACAGACCATAATCATAGCGGGATTCAACGCTCGTTCCATCGCTGGCAACTACTTCCCGAACACTCCCGAGGTGGTCTCGGGCGTAGAAGTAGTCGTTCACTCCTTCAATAAAACCGAACCAGTAGTAATCGCGGAGAACAGTGTCGGCGGAACTATCGCGTTTCTGGACGATCTCGCCACCGACCCACAGGTAAGTCTCGTTGCTCTGCTCGACGCCACTCACGCGTTCGATGATCCGGACCCTTCGGTCCAGTCCATCATACTCGATTTCGGCCTCGTTGCTCCCTTCAATGACATGAGTCAAGCGATTCTGTGCGTCCCAGCGGAATTCCCGCAAAACACTTCCCGAGTAATCCCTCTCGAAACGCAGATTCCCGTTGAGGTCATACTCGTAAGTCTTGGCAACGGAGGGGAGCGTCAGCTCATAGTTCTTGATTGGCGAAATGTTTCCGGAAGCATCCTCGGCGCGGACGTCGATCGTGTTGAGGCCTTCATCCACCTCGACTTCGCGGCGGAACAGGAAGTTACCGCCTCCGGGGTTGCTTAGAACAGCAGCACGTTGGTAGCCCCCGGAGTTGACATCCACCTCGACGATGGCGGGTTCGTCCACCGCACCTTCGACGAGGGTCGTCCCGGCTCCGCCTTCGCGGTCGATCTGGTTTAGGTCGTTGTGGTGCCAGTAGGTGGAAGAGCCGCCCAAGGACTTGCGGAGGCGATTTCCTACCAAATCATATTGCCAGGAACGCTCCTGGATCAACGCGCCTGCATCGTCGCGGAGGACGGCGTCCTTCAACTCATCGTCGCGAGTGTAGCCGAGCGCGTAGGTTTGGAGATCGGCAGTCGTTGCGCCGAGTTGTTGATCCCAGTCCAGAATCCTTCCGGAAGGATCGTATTCATAAGCAAACTTACTCAGGGTCGCCCCGCCGTTGGCGGTGTTGTGGATTTCCTTGAGGCGGGCGTCATTGGCCGTCCCGGCGACCGGATAGTAATCGTAGGCGGCGGTCATGCCGTTGGGGTAGCCGATGGCATCGACTTTGCCCGTGTGGTTCCCCAAGTCGTAAGTGTAACTGAACGCACCCAGTCCGTTGGTTTCGCCACTCACGCGCCCGAGGGTATCATAATCGTAGTCAACGAAGTGAAGAACATCGTTGGGCGCACTCACAGTGTCGTGCCGGACTTCGCGACGATCCATTCGACCCTGGAAATCATAAGCGTAGCGAATGGTGTCGTGCGCCCAGGGGCCATCGATTTCGTAGAGCCTGCCCTCGCCGTTTATGGCGGTGGATGCGCTGAAGGGGGTGTAGGAGTAGCTAGTCGTCCCAAGACCGTCGGTGCGGTTGGTGAGGCGACCCAGGGGATCGTTATAAGTGTAGGTCTCGTTATCGGTAGCCGGGTCGGTGTAATCAACGGAAGCAAGGGTGTTGTCGAGGTAGTAACGGTAGCTGGAAGTAGGCTGACCGGAGGCGATGTCGTTGGGCAGGGTCATGCCAGCCATGCGCGCGCTGAGCGGCTCGTAGGTGAGCTCAGTGCGGGAGCCGTCGGGATTGATCTTCGCCTCGACTTTGCCCTGTGCATCGCGCACCCATTCGGTGCGGTTGCCCATGGGGTCGATGAGCTTGCGCAGGGTGTCGTTGGCATACCATTCGTAGCCAGTGATCCCGCCGTCGGGAGCCTGCTCGAAGACCAGGCGACGAATGGAGTCATAGCGGTAGCGAGTCCAGTGGCCGTTGCGGTCGCGGAAGGCGGCGAGGTCGAGGTCCTCGTAGTCGAACTGCTCAAAGGAGTTGTCGGGGTGGGTGATGAGGGTGACGCGGTCGAAGTTGTCATAATCGAAGGTCAGCGTATAGCCCTCGGAGTCGGTCACGGTACGAAAGCCGGGGGTAACGAGATCGCCCTGGGTGTCGGTCAGATAGGTAAATTCAACTTGGGTGACGAATTGCCCCGCGTTGTTCGGATCGGTCTGCTCGACGCGGATGAGATAACCAGCGGGATCCGCTGTGCCGTCCAGATCGCTGTCGTATGTGTAGCGGGTGCTCTCGGTGTCCGCACCCTTGGCAACGGTGACCAGAATGGGCTGACCGACCCAGTTATACTGGATCGTGGTGACGGTGCCACTCGCCTCTGTTATGGTCTGGGGTTGGTGGTTCGCGTAGTTCGAGAATGCAACGACACTCTGAAAACTGCCGTCTTCGAGCACCTTGATGGCAGAGAGGTCGATGCCGTTGGAATGGTATTCGTATTTCCACTCGCGACCCAAAGGGTCGGTCGTAGCGGTCAGCCGACCGAAAGGATTGTCGTAAGCCCATTGGCGCATGCGCCAGGTGGGCGTCCCATCGGGCCCTTCGATGCGCTTAACGGCTTTCGAGGGCTGGCCTCCTGTACCGGGTGCACTAGCCGAGAGCTGCCCGGGATAGTTGAAGAAGACCCGGCTGCGGTCGGGCTTTTTGACGCTGGCGGCAGTTCCGGTGATTACATTACTGACGGCGAGGAAGTTGTAGCTGTCCGCCTGGAAAGGGTTGCGCCCATAGCGGGCGAACTGTTCTTTCGTCCAGAAATAGGTGTTGCGGAAGTGGAGGTTATCATCCTGTGGCATAAACCCGACCGAGCCCCCTCCGACCGTTACCGAAGAAGGCCCCCGCTCTTCGAAGGTATCCACATACCAATGTATGAGCGGGTCGCCATAATAAGTGGTCGGTTCACCGAAAAAGAGATCGTTTCCTTCCGCTCTCTCAGTCTGACCCCTCGGATCCGTGGCTTGGATAAAGCGCCCGGGCACTCCAATTCCCACAACCTCGCCAACCTCGAATGTTGTCGTTCCATAGGGGGTGGTCAGCGATGTGATGAAATCGGCATTTGTCTGGTGGGCGTATTCGAATTCCGAGACGATCCCCTCCGGGTCGATGATCTTCCAGAGCTGCCCGGCACTGTTGTAAATAAACTGCGCCTCTCGACCGAAAGGATCGGTTACTTTTCGGATGCGGGTTGTATCGGAGGTAAACTGATCGCCGGGCTGCGGAGTGTAGCTGATGACCGTGCCGCGGTTCTGGGCGTCGCGGATGACCGAAAGGCGGAGGCTGCCATCGTATTCGAGGGTGAGAGCGTTGCCCTGCGGATCGACGATTTCTTCGAGAAGAAAACGGGTCGCCGGGCTGCCTACAGCTTGGGTGAAAACCATCTGCGAGCCGTCTCCACTGGTGAGAGCGTAGCCGGGGCCGCCGTTAATGGCGTCAATGTAGTCGAGCTGCGGGCGCTCTTTATACTTCTTCTCGTAGGTACCTGCGGTCTGGTCCCACTCGTAATCGTAAAACTCGCCGTTTCCAAAAACCACCTGCGCATCCGTGGTCGGATGGGTGCTGCCCTCGATATCGATGTAGGAGTTAAAGTTGAAGCTCCATCTGGGACCCAGGTTGCCGTAAGCCTCCAATCCCAAATTGAGCGCGCTGCGCTGGTCGTAATTCGCCTGAAAGAGAACGTCCGGGCCATAGAGCGTGGAGTACTTGATCGGCGTATCGGCAAGGCGAAGTCCGGGGTTGAGCAAGCGAAAAGAATAGCTGGCCATCGCCTCGCTACCGCTCGTGTGACAATGACTCGGATCATTGCCCTCAGCATTACGACCGTGATTGCAGTGTCGCCCATAAACGGTTTTGGCCTCTTCATCCGAGACAAGGCTCAATCCTTTCGGAAGGCTTTCTGGCTCTGGAATCAGAAAATAGCCGTTCGACTGGGCTTCAATGGCCTCTTCAGAAACGGGCGCATCGAACCCGAGGTGATCATCCGTAATTCGGTAGCGATTACCCTGCTTCTCCGTAATGGCTGAGTAATGGTCAAAGGACCAGTGGATAACCGATGGCACGGGGACGGCGGCACCTTTCTCCCGCTTGACCACGATCAGGTCACCACCCGCTTCGCGGCTGTGGGCGGCCAACTCATAGAGCGAGAGTCCTTTCGCCATGAACTCGCGCTCTTCTTCCTCATCATGGACATCGGGAAAGAACGGGCGGTAGCCCAGCGGCACGCAAATCTGGTTGGCAGCCGTGAAACCACAGAAAACATTTTGCTCGGCCTGATTTCCCCAAAACCATTGAAGCTCCTTCGCCTTGACAAGGGACTCGGCAGCGTAACCGCCAAGCCGGAGAGAGCTCGCTTCGTCTATGAGGGCACTGAGTTGTGCCTTTTTGCCAAGACTGCCCGTGCGCCGAAGCAGCCAGCCCAGAGCTTCCTCGGAGGTCCGGCGTTCAGCTGGGTCGGCGCTGTCTTTGCCTTCCTCCCATGCCGTCTCGTACGCTTCCATAGCTCGGAGAAAATAGCCATTGCGCCACCATGTCTGTCCTTCCTCAATGAGGAGATTCACCCGCAGGGGAGAATCGGGATCCTGCTCAAGATACCGCTCAATGGCTTCGGCCGATGCCGGGTTAAACTGACCACCATCGGCGCGAATTTCCTGAAAGAGACTTGCGAGACGTTCACGGGCTGGCTCGCCCATGTTTGAGGCACGATCCACTGGCAGACGCTGCCTGAGAACTCGGCTGGCCTCCAGTTCCTCCAACGAGGAATCTTCCGAAACGCTTCGGGAAAAGGCCGGGGGAGACACGGGAGGCATTTTGCCGGGCCGACTGTTTCGCGGGGTATAAACCGGACCCGGAGGCACCCAGTTCTCCTTGAAAGCCTCTTCAATCGGCTCGGCGGGTGCTTCAGCTCCCTGCGCAAGAGACAAGAGCAACGGAGTGAACGGGATTGCAAGAAGGAGCTTAAGAACGAGTCGTTTCATGGAAAAAAGGAATCTACAGAGGCTAAATCTCAATGGCCTCTACGGGTTTGGTCAAAAGAAAGAGCGGAGCCGTAGCATCTCCAGGATCATTGATGAAGTCGGATGAATCGAGCGAGGCATCAAGCGGGAACGGATCGGTGGCGTCGCTCTCGCCATCTCCGTCACTGTCGACCCCAAACGGATTCGTCCCAAAGGATCGCTCGTCGTCGTTGCTGACGCCATCGCCGTCGCTGTCGGCTTGGCCGATTGCAATCCCCAGATCGTAGCCAATTCCATCGTCGAGACCATCGTTGTTGGAATCTCCGTCCGCACCGAAGAGATCGGGGACGGTGGGATCGGTCAGAGTAAGGTTGACTTCATCGCTGTCGGAAACCGTGTCGCCATCGGTATCATCGATCAGAGGGTTTGTTCGGTTCTGAAATTCTTCCAGATTTGTGAGTGCGTCAGAATCGGCATTCCCATTCGGATCGCTTACACCATAGTAGTCTTCCCAGGAATCCGCCATTCCGTCGGCATCGGAATCGATGTATTCGTCTGCGCCGATATCGGGAAATTGGTCTACAGCCGTTTCCCCATCCATATCCAATAACCTTTCCATATCTGGGGTCCCGGCGTCACGAGCCGCAGAATCATCGTAGATACCAAACCACGGTGTGAAACCGATGTCGCTCGTACCCTGATCTACTCCATCCTTCACCATGTTCCCCGAAGCGTCATCCAAAAGGATTGTCCCAGTCATCACGACGGAATCATTCTCAGCAAAGATTTCCTCAAATCCCCATGATGGATTCCATAAAAGAGTATTTTCGAGACTAATTTTTCCTCCACTAGCCACGAAGATCGCCCTTCCGTAAAGAGCATGATTGTTCACCATGGTGCAGAAGATGAATACGGGCTGCTCAGTTGTGCGGACGTAGACGGCACCTCCTTTTTCGTCGGCTAGATTATTGATAAAAATACAACCAATGATGCGGGGGCTTTTCCATTCGCTGGAAATTAAAATGTATAACCCTGCCCCGAATCCCACCGAGGTGGTCGACCCTCCGTTTTGAATGGTAAACCCTTCGATCACGCTTTCACTCCCAAGGTCAATGACGCTGTGATGACGATCGGTGCCGTCGATGATGGTGCTGCGCGCCCCGTCGCGGGAGAAAAGATAAACGCGTTCGTCTAGGCTGATATTTTCGTTATAGGTCCCAGGGAATACTTCAATGATATCGAAACCTTCTCCATCGTTGTCGGCAATATTCAATGCGGTTTGGATGGAGTCCCACTCGTAGCCGGAATTCGGCGCTCCACTGTAAACTTTGAAGTAGTTCACCGGGCCGATTTCCGGCTCTGGACTGACGGTACTCTGCGACGTCGAGAAGATCGGGTAGTCCTGCGAATCGGCCGGATCGGTACCATGGTGGTATTCGAAGATGTTGGGAAAACCATCTCCATCGAAATCCGCCGAAGCTTCGACATCCCCCGGGGTGAAAAATGAGTCATTGGAATCGTGCTGGACAATTTGCGCTTCCCACTCATCGGGCATGCGGTCGCCGTCGCCATCGGGAATCACGGTCACGGTTATCGGGGCCGAATCACTGGTTTGGGCATTGTCCATGACGACGCGAGCGAAGATTTGATGCTCTCCGGGGGGCGGATTGTCCCAGTCACCACCATCATAGAGATCACCAGCGGGCTGCGTATCCTGGCTGATCAGTTGATCGTCGTCGAAATAGAATTCCACGCGGTCGATGGGAGACGGAGTGTCCACCACCCGCGCCTGTGGCTCCTCATCCCATGTGGAAAAATCCTCTCCTTCCCAAATTGTGGTTCCGGGCGCGGGATAAACCATCTTCGCATAAGGAATCGTTATCGACACGGGCACCGTCCACGGCGAGGTTCCAACGCCGTCGTGAGTGACGGCTATCGAACCGGAGTAGGTGCCAGGGATCACGTTATCTGTGTTGAAAGAGGCCACCAACTCCGTCGGGGACTCGGCGGGGACTGCTCCGCTCAAAGGAGCGAGGGTATAGAGTGTTTTGGTCGGACTAAAGCGGATAGCATAGTTGTCTTGGAGGGTGATATGGTTCGACGCATCCGAGTTATAACGAAGCGGAATGCCTTGATTCCCTATGCTGTTTTCGATCCCCACAGTGCAGAAGTTGAGGTTCGAACCACCCATCACCTCGTAATGAAACTCAATTAATCCGTCATCGTTGAGAATTACCTGAAATGAATTGGTCCCTGTGTAGCTGTCCTGCTTGACGCCTTCAAATTGAATGATCAGGCGCGAGGCTTCCTCTTTGAAATAAATATCTCCGGCTTCCCCTGTGTGGAGGTCGGTCCAAAATGGGGCGATCATTCCATAGGGTTGCCCCATGTCGGGGAGTCTTTCCTGCGAACTGTCATTATTCTCAGCCTTGAAGTTCAAGTATCCGTTGCTGGCAACCCATACCTCGGAGTAGTCCCGGCCGTAAAACGGCAATGTAAACTGAGTCAGCTGGATCGCTTGGGAATCGTTGTCCACGTCCGATATCCCAGTCATCAGCGTCCCGCTCGTGCTGATGTCCGTCCACGAGTAAGAAATCGTCCCGGTGAGCGAATCTTCCCATGAGTATCCGGCCACAGTCTCGCCGGACACGGCAGCAGAGTAGTTGGCCGCAGAGGTCGTCGGATTGTTCAAATAAAGGCTGACCATTTCCTGTCCGCCCCAATCGAGGGTTAGCTCTAAAGGAGTAGGGAAAACGGCGATTTCGGAACCCCAGAATAATTCCCAGTCGTCCGGGAGGGAGTTGGCGTCGAGATCGAGAGCCGCAAAGGGATCCGTCTCCTGCAGCAGTTCGTCCCAGTTCCCAATATCGTCCCCATCAAAGTCCGCCGTGTTAGGGTTGGTCGTGGGGATGTCCGAGAATTTGAGGCGAAGGAAAATACTGTCGGCCGTAAATGAGAATCCCCATTCGACCCAGTCGTCGCCCCCCGGCTCGATGATTGGGATATAGGTCCAATCCATGAGGTCTTCCGAGGATTGGATAAAGTAGGTCCGACCGGACTTGCCCCACCACTCATAAGTCATGTCTCCCGTAATTGGATCTTCGCTCAGGCTCTGTCCCTCGTTCTCCCAGGGCTCAGTGGGTTGGGCGAAGGAACGAGTCGCTAACAGAAGGACAAGCGCGGACAGAAAAATGAACTGTCCGGTTTTCACTGGTCACCTCCTTCCGGTGTGCTCGTCGATGTCGTCGCTGTGGCCTCCGAGACTCGCTCAGACCCCACTGCGGCAGAATTGCTCCGGATCGGCCAAAAGTTTATTATCGTGTCTTTCGGCTCTTCGGGATTCTCCTCCCGCCATTTGCGATGAGCTTCGGCGAGTGCTTCCCGGCGCTGGAACTTGATGGCGAGGGTCTTTTCGTTGGCAAGGTAGTAGGAATGGATGGCATCGAGCCGAGTAAAAACCTCCTCGGGGATCTCCTGGCCCCGCTCGGCGAGAACGAGATACTCGGGAACCTCCATCGAGGTGAAGAGGGACTTGTCGGGTCGCGTCCTAGGCGTGTATTCGCCTCCAAAGGCCTTAACCTGCTCGGCAAATCGCGCTTCTTCCTCTGCGTCAACCCGGTCCACCATTCCGTAGAAACTCCATTCGGCGGTTTCGTCCTCGAAGCTCCCGATCACCTGGAGGAAGCTGAATGGCACATTGCTCAGGACCTTATATCGCTCCCCTCGTACCAAAGGGTCATCTCTGTAACCTCATGGTCGAACACCGTCGCCGATAGGGAAATGTTCAGCCGGGGCTTGGCCTCGGCTTCCCGGCGGAGGAACTCCGCGATTTCTTCCTGTGTCCATTGCCGCCAAACGGGAGCCGAATCCGGGCTCTTGAGCGGAGTCGGCGGCGGAGCGACCCGGCGAAAAATCGTTTTTGTCCCGTCGCGTTTCACGGATTCCCATTCGGCATAGGCAGACTTGGATTCAATGGCCTCGCGTCGGGCAATTTCAGCAGCTTTACTGGCTTCCATCCGAGTATTTACGATTTCCTCTGCTTCGAATTTGCTCAAAGGCTTTTGTTCCGCGAATTCCGAAAGGGCTGTCGCGTAGCTCGAGGGGGACAAAATGCCAATAGAGAAGAAGAGGAAGGTCAAATTGCCCATATTGCTGGCTGATGAGATAGAGAATCAGAAAATGCTCCGAATAACCATAAAAACCTTGCCGAATAGGAACTCTATGTAGAGCAGAATATCCGTAGTAAGGCTCGGTGTTTTCGTCAAGGCAAAATCCGGAGCATTACTACGTGAAAAAAAATCAACTGGGCCGACGACTCTTTGCCTTGCGTAAAAGCCGAGGAATTACTCAGGAAAAACTTGCAGAACTCGCGGATTACTCCGTGGATTTCATCAGCCTTGTCGAACGCGGTATCAATTCTCCGTCTTTCGAAGGGTGTGAACGTCTTGCCAAAGCCCTGGGGATATCCCTGAAAGACTTGTTTGATTTTGAAAAAGATTTCGATTAAGATTACCAATTTAGCTGCGGCAATGAAATTTCATTTTGACGTCGACTGGTTGCAGGCCCTGCAAGTTTAAATAAAAATACCTCGGTGTCTTCGGAGGCCGGGGACTCTTGGATCTGCTTCCACGCCCGCCCAATCCTAGTGCAGCGCGGCCAATCGAATGAAATTGGCAGAGTGGCCTTTCCGCTTGTCGGGAGGCGGAGGATGGGCGATGGTTGGAAAAATGACGCGCTTCTTCGCTTTTCTACTCCTCTTTGCCGGTTTTAGCCCCTCCCTGTTTGCCGAGAGTACCATTGATTCTTCCACGGTGATTATTCTCGCCAATTCCGCAGAGAAGCAATCAGTGGAACTGGCCGAGTATTATGCGGAGAAACGAGGCATACCGTTTGAGAATATTTTCCAATTCGACATGCCCGAAGCAGAAACCCTTTCGGGGACTGATTTTGTGGGCAAGATTTGGGATCCCCTTTTGGAAAGACTGATCGAGGAGGATTGGATCAGTGGCACACTCCGCGAGGGACGGGATAATTTTACGCGGCGGAATGTAATGGTCTTTGGACACAAGATCGGTGCTTTGGTGATCTGCAAAGGGGTGCCGCTCCGCGTGGCTCACGATACCTTATTTTTTAGTGAAGCGGATTCGAAACGCCTGCCGAAACCCTTTCAGACGACTCGTGCCTCGGTCGATTCAGAGTTGGCTATGCTGGCTTCGGGTCCCTACGCAATGGCAGGACCCGCGCGCAATCCAGTCTATGGGAGGGAGGATCCCCCTGCCTTCTCCATGGAGAAAGTTGTTCGGGTTTCACGCTTGGATGGCCCCACCTATGTATCAGCCCGCAGGCTCATAGAGTCTGCGATGAAAGCCGAGGAGGTCGGTTTGCAGGGCCGCGCGTATGTCGACATCGGGGGACCCCATAAAAATGGTGATACTTGGCTGGAGGAGGTGTCCGACAAGCTCAAAGCTACCGATTTTGACCTCGATGTGGATAAGCGTAAGCCCGTTATCAAGGCAACCGCCCGTTTTGATGCTCCAGCTCTTTACTTCGGTTGGTATTCCCGGTCGATAGCCGGGGTTTGGAAGGATCTCGATCTTGTGCTACCACCGGGTGCGATCGCGTTTCACATTCACAGTTTTTCAGCCACGACCTTGCGCAAACGGAACGCGGGCTGGTCCGGACCTTTGGTTGATCGGGGAGTCGCGGCCACGGTGGGGAACGTCTTTGAGCCGTACCTGGAGGGAACGCACAACCCGGTCCTCTTTCTCGATAGCTTGCTCAAGGGGAAAACGCTTGTGGAGGCGGCGACGCGGAGTAATCGTTTTTTCAGTTGGCAAACCATTCTCATCGGTGATCCGCTCTACCGACCTTTTGCCGTGAGCTTGGAGGAGCAGCTGAAGGAGATTTCACCAACGAATCCTTTTTCTCAATACGCTGTCATTCGCAAGATGAACGAGTTGCTTCGTGTCGAAGGAGCGGAGGCAGCCGCCAACTATGGAAAAAGAAAGTTCTTCACGGCTCCGGGCTTTGCCGTCGGGTTGAAGACGGCCCGTTTGTTGCGGGAGAATGGCCGGGCTTCTGAAGCACTCGATGTGCTCGGTCCCTTCCGCTATTCTGTTGCGGTCGCACCAGACGAGATTGCGGTTGTTGTGGGGATCGCCCAGGAGTTTTCCAGTCTGGGCGATACGGCTAGCGCGATCCGGTTGCTGGAAGCGATGGCAGATGTCCCCGGCGCACCGTTGGATCTCCAGCTATCAGTTCTGACAATTGCCTCCGAGGTCAGCAGCAAAGCGGGCGACTATGTTGACGCGGAAAAATTCCGTCAGGAATTTGAGAGACGGAAACCACCCCCACCGACACCCAAAAAATAGCGATAGCCACGGGCACCCTACCTGGGAGCCGGGGCTATTTTGACCAATTCCCGATATCGTCCGTGGTGCCGTCCGCAGCATCGGCTCCGGTCGACCATACATCATAGCCTTTGTTGCTGCGTGTGCCGGGAAACTGATAGCGGTATGGATTTCCCCAGGGATCTTCCGGGATCTCGTCCAGATAGGGGCCTCGCCAATCCTCCTCTCCGCCGGGTTGCGTGACGAGTGCTGCCATTCCTTCGCTGCTACTCGGATAATTACCGGTGTCGAGACGGTAGGCTGCCAAACCAGTGCGGGCTGTTTCACGCACAAATATAGTTGCGATCTTCTTCTGGCCCCCGCTGAAAAGCCCTTCAACATTCGTCAGCACTACTCCAACGAGCAAAGCGAGAAGAGCGATGGCCATTAAGACCTCCAAGAGGGTGAAACCGGCACGGGTTCCACGGGTGCGTCTTCTAAACTGGAGAGGGGTAGCTTTCATCATTACCTAATTCTATCCACGAAAACCGGGAGCTCGGCAAGCTTGCTCTCCGGCGCGGGGGTGTTCGGGTGGAGAACTAAGTGGTCAAGTATGCGCCGTTCGATGTATGGACGGGGTTCATCCGCCGTTTTTTGTGTAGGGTCCGGCGCTTGTCGCCGCGCCTCCGTATGTTGCGCGTCGCCATATCCAAGTGGGCGGGGGCTTCAGTCCCGGCTTTGAGACGGACAAAAGATCAGCATTGGGAGGTTCTGGTACCCGCGAGGCGAGCAGGCTCCATTTTTGCCTTTTCAAGGGGAAGGCTACAAGCCATCCCCCACACCACCGAAGGGTTGAGCAGGGGACGGCCCGAGACAAGCTCGGGTCCCTACGGGTGGGATTGTGTCTATTTTTCTCCCCGTGTAGGGTCCGGCGCTTGCCGCCGCGCCGCTGCACGTAGGGTCTGGGGCGCTCGACGTCGGGTCTTGCTTTGGTTCAATGCCGAAAAGCTGTCCACGGCGTCTCCTTGCTTTAATCCCCGGTCACCGTTTACTGAGAGCTATGCATTTCAACGCATACTGTACCGTTACCTGCCCCAGTTGCTTTGAGAATTTTTCTGTGCCAGCTCCAGGCCCGAGTGAAGTTCCTGTCGAATGGGACTACGATTGCGAGGTGTGCTGTCGCCCGATGTTGATTCGCTTCTTCTTAGACGAAGAAAGCATTTATTCCGAAGCTTCCTCTATAGATTGAAAGAATTATTCCATGAAAATACCTGTTTCACGGCCCACTTTCTATGGATCGCTCCACGCCGGGAAGTAATTTGGCACCACCGGTTCACACAGGGTCTCTCCACAGAAAAGATCTTTCATCGCTATTTCGCGTTTGAGATTTTCGGCCCAAGGGGAACACTACTGAAATATGGAATCTCCGGAATTTAGTGAGATCGTTGATCGAATCTGTGCCGGGAACGGCCGGTTTCATCCGAGTGCTTACCTCTTCGTTCGCCAAGGGTTGGACTTTACTTTGTCGAGCCTGCGGGAAAGGGGTGATCTCCAGGCTCGGCAGCATATCTCGGGAGATAAACTGCTCAATGGCATACGTGCGTATGCCTTGGAGCAATACGGCCCACTAACGAAGGCTGTTTTCGATTATTGGAATATTGAAACGTGTATTGATTTCGGGACCATTGTTTTTGAGCTCGTGGACTACGGTGTGCTCGGCAAAACCGATGAAGACAGCATTGAGGATTTTAAGAACGGCTACAGTTTTTTCGAAGCATTTGAGAAACCTTTCCTGCCCGAGGTGCATAAGCAGTGAGTGATTGGCATGTAGGAGTGGATTCAGGTCCCGACTCCAGAGAACGCCTCCGCCACCGACAGCTTCCGTGGGGTGGTCGCGTGCTCGAGATGGAGCGACCGGGTTGTGGTGTCGTGTCCCTGCAAATCTGGATTCCCGCCGGGAGTCTGATGGAGGTCAGTCGCCCGGGTAGCGGAATTGCTCACTTTCTGGAGCACATGGTCTTTAAAGGGACGGCCCGAAGATCCGCTTCTGAGATCAATCTCCAGGCGGAGAGGCTGGGCGGCTATCTGAATGCCTACACTTCCTACGACAGAACCGTTTATCACATCGACCTGCCGTCGGAAAATGCGGTTGAAGCACTGGACCTTCTCACCGATTTTGTCTGGAATCCGACTTTGCCCGAGGAGGGCTTTGAACCGGAGAGGGAGGTTATTTTGCGGGAAATGGCCCTCTATCGGGACGATCCGGATAGCCATTTATTCGATTCGATGATGGAGGCGGCTTTCCGTGAGGACCTGCTCCGCTTTCCCGTGATCGGGTTGGAGGATCGATTCAAAGCTCTCACCCTTTCCGATCTTAGAAAATTCCACGCAACCAACTACGCTTGTGAGCAGACGACACTCTTGTTGGCGGGAGATTTGCCCCAAGAGCTGTTGGAGAAAGCACAGATAATTCTTCCCCGTTCACAAGTGGATGATGCATCGGTTGCTGCTCTGAGGTCTCATGAGAGAGAGGATCCTGCGCCTGTTCGTTTGCGGTTGCAGGGTGATTGGGAAGGCAGCCGTGGAGCGCTTCTCTTTGTAGTCCCAACCGCTACGCCCGAGGAGCGCTCCATGGCGGAGTGGGTTATCGAGGTGCTTGCTGGCGGTGAGAGCAGTCTCCTGAATCGCATCATTCGTCAGGAGAAGGGGCTGGTTCATTTCTTCGACGGATATTTATATGCTATGGGCCCGATTTCATTGATGGGTTTCTCGTGGTTGTCCGAAGAGGCCGATCTGGATGAGGTCGAGGAGGTGTTGATGAACGAATTGGCTCGTTTGGGATCGACCCCAATCTCTGCAGAGGAACTGGAACGAGGGCGGAAACGCTTTCAATTTTTGAAATGGCAGGAGATGGAGACTGTCGATGGATGGGCTGCCGGTGTCGGTGAATCCTTCGCTGCCTTTGGTGCATTGGTTCCACCGGCGGAGGAGGCCCGTCTGGTCCATTCCTTTAGTAGCGATCACTTTCAGGAATTTGCAAAAAAATACCTGTCCGCGGATAAAGCGATGACAGGTCGGCTGCAGTCGGGTGAGAACGCATGAGACACGGGCAACAAACGAGATTGCAGATGGATCCCATTCCCGGATGTGAATTGGTGAGTGTGTGTTTGGCTTTATCGGGACCGGAGGCCTGCGAGGGCCCCGGTACGTTAGGGTTTTCCGGCCTTTGGATGGAAACCGTTCGAGCGGGAGCCGGTGTTCTCTCAGAAGCTGGAGTATCACAGCAGTTTGACGAGTGGGGGAGCGGATTAAACGCTTTCTGCCAAAGCACGGTGTGCGGCCTAAAGTATTCTTGTAGACCCGAGATGCTGGAGGATTCTCTTCGCTTACTGGCTAAGCTTTTTCCGGGTGCAAAGGCGCCCCTTTCCATCTTCGAAAGGGAAAGGGGATCGAGGGAGGCACTCATCAAAGAAGAACGAGATGATCCCGCTTCGGATGGCTTGCGGCGAATGCGGGAGCGTATTCTTGCTGGCACGCCTCTGGCCAGTTCTCCCCTGGGAACAGAGGAAGACCTGTCTTTAGCAACTCCAGTGAAATTGAAACACTTTGGCGAGTCCTTGTGGGAGAAGGGAACCGTCGCACTGGGCGTGAGTGGAGATTTTTCTCCGACCGTTCTCGGTCCCCTGGCCTTGGCCCTTTTTCCGCTGGAGCAGGCGCCGGATCCCAGGCAGAGCCAGCAAACGCCTGGCAGTAGAGAGGATCGCTTTGAGGAAGTGGTTCGCCACGCGAGAGAGCAGGCCGTCGTCGTTCACGGCTTTTCATCCTGTGGATATCAGGATGATGATTTCCAATATGCCACCTTGGCGCTGGCTTGCCTGAACGGATTATCGGGACCGCTTTTTGAAGAGATTAGAGAACGGCATGGATTGGCCTATTATTGTTCGGCCCGAATGGTCTCGGGCCGGGACCGGGGGCTCATTGCTTTTGTCTCGGGATGCGAGGAATCGAAAAGCAAATTCCTTTTGGAACGGTTGCAGGAGATTTTTCTGCGCCTTGGAGTCGGCGGGTTTTCTCAGGATGAGTTCCAGTGTGGAGTGGCCCAGATAAGATCCGGGTTGCGGATGAATCGACAGCGCACCTCTTGGAGATCCCAGAGGATAGCCATACGCAGCATCCAAGAACTGCCGGTGGATCTTGGTGAACGGGAAGAAGACTTCTTGGCGACCGTTCGTCCGGAAGAATTGAGTGAGCGGATGTCCGGAATCCTTTGCCCCGGTTCTGGCTCCTCTCTTTTCCTGTTACCGGAATCCCCTTGATTCAGGCAGTTTTTTTTAAATGGCGTCCCGTAGGGGACTCGAACCCTTACGGCTCCCGTAACTCAAATCATCTACTTTCATCTCAGGTCTTCTAAGTTCTCTATAGCAGCACTTTATGAAATTTTCAAAATGAAGACTAATGCGCCGAGATGAACGAAGATGAAGCGAATTCAGCAAATTTCTAGCAAATCGGAACATTTACTATTCCCGTCGTTGAGTATTTGGGAGGTGCAACCCGTCGATCTGCGGGATTCGCTGGCACAATCGTTTTTATAAGGAATCTTCAAATATTTTTCTCGCAGCATTAGAACTATTTGGAAATATGGCAATATGAAATACGGCTCTTTGGTCCTTCTTGGATTTTATATCATAGCTGTCCAACAGATTGGTGCGAAGAGTGAAGCGACCACTGGTGGGATGGAACAGGGCGCAAGTATCGAGAAGCAAGGCGAGTTGAGGACAATACTTCGATCAAGCGACCTTGAAGATGATGTCGAGGATTTCAAGAATGATATACGGATACAAACGGCGTTTCGTGACGATAGGGTTCAAAAGCGAATTATTGCAGAACATCAAGTTGTTCGAGGCATGGGGGAAAAGCTGATTTTTCAGCGCGTCCCCCGACCGACAACAAATGCCTTTGCCGAACCTCGGCAGTCCGAACAAAGGACGGAGAAACCTGAGCCCCCTGAATTTGAGCGTGTAGAATCCCCCGAGATTGTCTTGGTCCGGCTTTCTGCCACTGTCTATGATCGGACTGTTACCGAATTGAAGCTCACCGTAGATGGGGATCGCCACACAGTTTGGTCTAATGTCGATTTCAATCTGCTAAGCGGCCTGACAGATATAGAGCACCAAGGGAAGATCTATTGTTTCTTAATTGGATTAGGCAACGAGTCCACGGTTTTCACGAGGGAACGAGAGGGCAAGCTGAAGAGCATCGGAATTGAGGTTCGTCCTCCGAAACGGATTCCAGAGCTTACCGATTTTCCGAGCTTAGGGGTTAGCTACATAGCGAAGGCGGAGAACGCGATCGAGGAGCATGATGCCGATCCTACTACTCTTATCGCGTTAACACTACTGAACCGATACTATGAGGAGAACGGTGCGGCTTTGGAACAGGCCTATATACGTCGGGAAGCAATCAGCCGCGCTCGTGAAGAGTATTTCAAAAGCCGTGAGCCTGAGGATATTGATACGATCATTCGCTACTGGCCCGTGCGCGGTAGCGCATATTCTGAGAACTAAGCACTACTATTGATGAAACCCCGATTGATTGGCTTTTTCACGGCATTTTCGATTGCCGCAACCACTCTAGCCCAAACACCTGCATCACTTAACGAGGGGAGCCAGATTCACTACGACAGCCTGGTCGATCAATTCGCTTTCTCGTGGTGGGGCGTTGATGGTCGAACCTACTTTGTAAAGTCGAGCACTGACCTCATGGAGTGGACGTATGTTCCGATAATCGAACCGGGTGACGATCAAGTTATTCAGTGGAATTTTGAATTGGACAACACAAGTCCGATTGCAGGCGAATGGGTATGGCTTCCAGATTTACAAGATTGGGTCTTCTTTGCGAACACGGAAAGGGAAACTATTTTCCTCCGACTGGCATACGTCGACATTCCCGTAATCGTGGATGTATGGCAGGATGATTTTGATGGTGATGCGATCGGGAATGAGGCCGAGTTTATCTACAACACCGATCCCCTGCTATGGGATACGGATGGTGATCTGATCCATGATGGACTTGAGATTGCAGCCTCAAACCTAAATCCCACAGATGCAAGTGATAGTGACAATGACTCGATTGAGGACGATTGGGAGAGGTTTTGGTTCGGAGGGCTGGATGTCGTGTCAGAGGCCAATCCCGTCTTCGTTTCGGCAGGTGGGAGCTATTCGGTAGGCTTTCCCAGCCAAGATACGGTTCAGCTGAATGGCACAGTCGAAACACCGAAGAATTTCAGCGATGGTCTTTCCCTGCTGTGGTCGAAGGTCAGTGGTCCCGGAGGTGTTATTTTCCAGGATGCCAGCGAAGCAATCACCGATGCGACGTTCAGTGTTGCTTGGAGCTTCAGCGCACCTTGGAGCGGAACTTACAGTGGAGCACATTCAGTAAATTCGCTTCACGATGATTTTGCCGCATCGAGCACGAATTAAGCTTCGGTTGCAATGTATGAAATTAACTTTCCTTCCGATGCAGAAGCCTCAGATCTCACGATCAACTTCAATGCTGCCGTCAGCAACATTGGTGACGGTTCCTACGACACCTCCGTCACCTTTCGAGTTTCGAAACTTGAACTTTCGATTGAATCTGACATGGGGACTGCGGCTGTTTCCTCAGGTTCAACGCAGACAACTCAGAGTGCAAGCAGCGCATATATTGATGTGCCCCGTGGAGGTGTTGCTTTCATTAAGCCACATGCAGCCACAAATGACAGCCCTCAGATGCCTCAACTATCGATTATTGTGCCGAGCGCGGATAGTAGCGTGACGATGGAATGGGTGTTCGAATCAAAAGCCGAACGTACTGAACGGGGCCAAGCAGATGACAAGAGGTTTCCGGCTACAGGAGTTAAGACCCTTGCAGGTGACGTAAGGTGGATGATCTTCCAGGAATGGGGCAACGAATTTTTTGGTGGCAACGCTACAATTAAGGTAACCGCAAAGAAGGGTGCGAGTCAGGCAAGTCGTACGTTACAATTCAAGATCCGCGGAGAAAATCCAGACGATTCCATTGCGAAAGACTACATTGTAGCCAATCAAGGTCAATTTTGGTATGCTTGGGCGATTGGGCAGCATGAGAGCCGACAAGGTTCTTACATTTATAACCAATTCAACTCGGCGGCATATCCTTCCATTGAGCATTTGCCTAATTTTGGCGCTCCTGATGGTTGGGGTATAATGCAACTTGATTCCACTCGCGGATCGGCAATAACGACCGATGAGGTGTATAACTGGCAAACTAATGCGGATGGCGGGATTGCAGAGCTGAACACTCAGAGAACTATCGCGCAGGCTTATTTCGATTACATCGTAAGGCAACATGGTGCGAACGCCTTATCGGACCTTCCGGCTTCCTATACCCCTCAAGGGTCACCTACATCACTGACGCCGCTTGAGGCTGCAACTTTGCAGCTATATAATGGCCCCTCCGTCCGCGTCAACGGGGTCAATATTTACGGAAATCCTGAGCAATATAAATCTTGTTGGGAATTTGATCCGAACAAACCAGTTGGGTCGCGATGGCAGTTTCTGCCCAACGGAAATGACTATGTATATAAGGTCATCTATGAAGAGTTTGATGGAAATATCTAAGTCTCTCTTTATCAGCGGCATAGCCGTTTTATCCGCAACGAGTGCGAGCGCAATTGGGAAGGAGTATGTCGAACATCTGGCACTCGGTCGATTTGACGAGATCTATTACCACGAAACTGATCTCGATGGGGATAATCATAAGGAAATTTGGATTTCCCCGAAACTCTGGACGAATGGGGTGGCAGGAAACAGTTGGTTCGTTTTTGCACAAAAAGATGGACGGTACGAGCAACTCGAAACGCTACCAGTTGTTCGTAATGACGCATTTATGCGTGCTACACTAAACGGCACTGAAATCGTTTTAAACCGTTGGCGTGGCGGTGCTGGCGAGTCTTCTATAATTGGGTATTGGTTTGAAAACGGAGACATTGTTGAGAAAAAAATAGGAGAGGTCTCTCGTGACGACCCAGAAGACAGTCCCTTAAAGTTGTTGTTGTCTTCATCCATAACTGACCAAATCGAGGCTCTTCCTCCTCGGATAGTTGAGGCGAATTTGATGACGCTTGACTCGTCGCTAAACCCCGGGACGGATGAGAATGGCGAGGAAATCGTCTCGGAAATCTATTCTGAGAATTCGATGCCGATGTTCGTTTCAGAGGAGGATGGGACTACGGAAGCAGACGTCTCGAAGGTGGAGGAAATACATGACACCGAATTGCCGGGGGAGACTGAAAGTAATTGGATTATCTGGTTAGGCACCGTTGTAATTGCGGTGTTCCTTGCCCTGGTCTTCGCGCGATGGCTGCTACAAAAAATTAGGGCATGAGCCCAGAGGAAAAATATCGAGGCGGGTTCCAATCGGAGAAAGCAGCGTGAGCAACCATCACAGGCCCGCACGACAACAGCCAACAATCCAGTCTGGACTCCCCTCCAAAACTCCACTGGATTACATCTAAACAATCACCGTAATCTGTCCAAGGTTCGGGGCCACCTCAGGTTTCTTGTTGGCGCTTTTCCCCTAGCGATCCTGTTGACTCAAGATGGTCGTTTGTAGCGAATTCAAAAAAACTACATTTAAGCGATTCCTGATTAGGGCGCAGTCCACCAAGGATCGGATCCATTGAGTGTGAATTTTTTCGGCCAGTTCCCGCTCTTAGAGAGATCCGTGCTAATAACGGTCTCGAATGCCTCCATATCTCCAAATAAGCAGCCCTCAATTTTCTGTTTGTTTGTGTAGAACTTATTATGCAAGAAGCAGAGCTGCCAAGCAAATGCATTGCACTCGTCTTCTTCAAGTTTTGTACGTGTATTTGGAGGCTCCCATGAGACAACGCCACCGCTTGAACAAAATTTTGCTTGTAGTAACAAATGGTAAATCTCATGGGCAACCGCAAATCGAGCCAATTGGCGCGAGGCGTCAGGTTGTATCCAGACTGTAGCATTGACTCTACCGTTTGGAAACGTTCCTTCCGCTTCGTGGTCTGTCATGAGAAAACTTACCGGGAATTCTGCACGTCCTCTAACGAGAGATTCATCCATTGGGCGAAGCTGCATGTCCAATCCCAACTGGTGTTCTTCCCGGAAATACTTTACGACAGCTCTTATCGAGTTCTCTTCTGTTTGCCGCACAGCACTTTTTGAAGGCTTATGTTGAAGCTGATAATGATGCCACAATGAGTGTTGCGTTTAATGGGTATTGTCAGGCACGAGTTGAGGATTGTAGAAACAAACAGCTTTCCGAAGGAACGATTGGTCAAAATATTGGGACTCTCAAAAAGTTTGTTGAGACGATTGGTTTAGAGAAAAGTGTTGCTGCAGTTACGAAGCAAGAAGTCATATCATATCTAGAGGGCCTAAAGGATGGTCACCCCAGTCCGAAGTATTGGAACAATATCAGGGGATTGGCTCACCATTTCTTTGAATGGTGTGGAGAGAAAAGATACATTTCTCAAAACCCTGTGAAGGGGATAGCGACTAGAAAGATCGCGAAGGGAAAATCGTCAGCAGATATTATGTCCGTTAGTCAAGTGGTGGAGATGATGGCTTTTGCGGAGGAGTACCCTGAATCAGAGGAGCTGAAAGGGATGATGGTCCCTTACTTGAGTCTCGGAGTTTTTGCAGGTGTCCGACCCTCTCAGAAACACGGTGAACTTTGGAAAATAGACCTCTCTTCGCACCTTAATTTCGACACAGGGACGATCCGTATCACGCCTGAGGTTTCTAAGACAAATGAGGCGAGACGAATTTGCGTTCAACCAAATCTCGCGCTGTGGCTACGGAGATATCCATATGAGGAGTATCCGGTTGTTGTCAGCGGTAATCCTTTCATTGAGGCGCTTGGCGCGATCCGAAAGAAATTCAAAGTGCCCTACGATGGATTGAGGCGAACATACATATCGATGTTGGTAGGATCCTTTCGGTCTGTAGCAGACGCCGCACTGCAAGCCGGAAACTCGGAGACAGTGATTCGAAGAAGCTACCTCGATCTGGTGTCAATGGAAGATGCGGATCGATTCTGGCGAATCGTTCCGGAGGGAATGAGTCTGCCACCCCTTACAAAGATTCGAGAGCAAGGGCGTTTTGTAACACCTGAAGATGAACAGAAATTCGATGTTATATAGCGGGCAGAGGATTCTGGGTTCCACTATAACGAAGGCGTGGGATTTTCTTGCGGGTTGCCGTTATACCTAATGCGTTGCATAAAGTTTTGCACAGACTCGGCGTTGTGCGATGTTATGGCCTCGAAAGGGAAAAGATCTTCCCAAGTCCAGTTACTTACAAAGTTGCAGTGGACGGGCTGTGTAACCGTATCAAAGTGAAAATTCAGCCACTGTATAATATTGGTGGGGCGGCTTATTCTTTCATGCTCCTGAAGGATTCTGTAGAGAAAGCGGCGTGCTACCAGTTGAAGAATCCGCAGATGCTTTTCATCCTGACGGTTCGTCTGATCAAGCGATCTGAGATTTGCTTTTTTTGCCCTGAAAAGGGCGACCGGGTTCAATATAAATATGGGCCTTCCTTCGAATTGGACCGAAACGCTACCCTTTCTTATGTCGTCTTCGGTAAGGCCGTTTACGCTACGCAGGATTTCTGCGCGTTGACCTTCCGGTCCCATAACGATTTTGGAAACTAGGCGCATTCGCCCCTTCCTTGGAGGGTCGGAGGCTTTCCAGCCAGGTGAAAGCGTTAAGCGTTTGGCCAAGCTGTAAAAATCTGCATCTTCGCTTGTGAGCGGCATGAAGGACTGTACGTCCGGTTCCTCGTCCGCAAAATAAAGGCCCCAGAAGTTTACAGCCTGTCCACCAACAAGGACTAAATCCTCACCCAGAAGGTCTGCAAAGTCTTCAGGGCTGAACGTGGGTTCCATGTGCTGCGTGATGCCAGTCGATCTGGACCCGTTCCCTTATGTTGGCCGGGAACATGGAATTTTGTTGCTGAAGGAGTTGGGGTGTTGTGCTGCGAGAAGCCAAAGCGGCATTGTCTGCACGACGAGCTGTTTCCCGTCGTTGCCGAAAGTCCTTATCCGTATCTATTTTAGTTTCTCGCATCAGATTAACATGTTGATCGAAATGTTAGTCAGGTCAAGCCAGCTAATAGGGAGGTAATGGACAGCAACGGCTTCGAAATTTTCAGTTTTCGATTGGCGATTTGCTAGGTCCAACTAGCAAATATTTGCCTCTTCCCTTTTTTAATTGGCGTCCCGTAGGGGATTCGAACCCCTGTTGCTGGGATGAAAACCCAGTGTCCTAGACCTGGCTAGACGAACGGGACGCGGTAAAAGAGAGGAATAGAAGGAGTTTTGGATGGCAGATCAAGCCCCAAATAGATAAATTTTTAAATTGGTATCAAATTAGAGAACGAGAACCGAAATTGTGGTTCAAAGATAGAGTCTGTCTTGGAAGGTTCCCGAGTCTAAAGTTACTACTTGGTACTGAACGCCTTGACGGTATCGATTCCATCGGCTATTCCCCGTTTGGTAGGCTGTCAAATCATGGGAAATCAAAAACCGATATACAAACGCGTCATTATTAAACTGAGCGGCGAAGCGCTCCTCAATCGGGAGACGGGAGAGCCTTTCGATCCACAGGTCCTCGAATCGATCGCCCGTCAATTGAAGGAAGTTCACGAGCTCGGCGTAGAGATCGCTATCGTCGTCGGCGGGGGGAACATCTTTCGCGGGTTGAAAGGCGAGAAGCGGGGAGTAGACCGCACCACGGGTGACTACATGGGAATGCTCTCTACCGTCATCAACGGGCTCGCCTTCATGGATGTGATCGAAAAAATGGGGATACCTGTTCGGGTGCAGAGTGCTATCCCGGTCGAAAAGATCGCCGAACCCTTCATTCTCCGCCGGGCAAAGAGGCACTTGGAAAAGGGACGGATCGTAATCTTCGTGGCCGGCACGGGGAATCCCTACTTTTCAACCGACACCACAGCTGCTCTCCGGGCGAGTGAGATGGGAGCGGACATCATTCTCAAGGCAACCAACGTCGACGGAGTCTATGACAAGGATCCGAAGATACACAAGGATGCCAAAAAATACGTCGAACTGGATTTTATCGAAGCCCTGCGCAAGCGCTTGAAGGTGATGGATTCTACAGCCTTTTCCCTCTGCCTGGACAACAAAATGCCGATCCTCGTTTTCTCAATGCACGAGGAAGGAAGCATCCGGCGGGCGGTTTGTGGAGAAGCAATCGGAACGGTTGTCTCCTCTTCGGAGTAAGGGGGGGGGTGGCACTAGTTTAAGGAGCGTCCGCTAAGACACCACCCCACCGTCTGACGACGGTCCCCCCCCTCCTCGCAAGCGCCCCCTCCTCGCAAGCGAGGAGGGGAACCATATAAACTCCTCCCTTGCTTGCAGGGGAGGGGGACCGGCGTCAGCCGGTGGAGGGGTTCTGCTCGGGGCGCGACATCCCAAGGAAAATATCGCAAGACAGCTTAAACAAGCGCCATTCGAGTAAGGGGGGGAGCCTGCACGGTTTTCGGGCTATTCCGCTGGTGGCAGCGGGATGTCCAAAACTTTAACTTGGCGATAGCGCAGATCCAGGCTCTGGGCATCGCTGGGTGCAGCGAAGATTAGAATCAACTTACCCTTTATTCTAATCGTCCCAAAATCGCGAAACCGATCCCGCGAGATCACTCCGATCAGGGTGGAGGTGAAGGCTCCGTTTGCGAATAAAGCCAGCTCATTGAATTTTACTTCCAGATCGCCGGATTTCTCGATTTCGACAAAGAGGATGGTTTCTCCTTCCATCGGGAAGTAGGCTTTGGTGAATCCTACAATCGCCCCGTCTCTCGCACTTTTATCAGCTGGAGTCATTTTATATGGGGTCTCCAGTGAGTCTGACGTCCTGACGCCGGTCACTTTGAAGTTGGGAAGCTCGGGTTGAAAAGAAGGGATCTTTTTGGAGGGTGCGGGGAGCTCCACTGAGATCTCGCCGATCGTGATTTTTGCGGGGACTTTAGTGTTTTCGACGAGAAAAATGGGGGTCATCTTTCCGGTAACCGGCCGACCGTAGTTCCGATCGAGAAGAAAGGGTTCACCGGTCTCGGAAATGCAGCCGACAGGATAGCTTTTGGAACCGTCTTTGGTTTCAAGAATAATGCTGTCGAGCCGGACCCTGGCTCTTTCTGGATATTGTCCGGTAACGACGACAAATTTGGAACCCCCGGGAACGGTCAGCGTTTCGGTAAATCCGGTAGGTGGATTGTTGGAGTAGAACTGGTGAGCCGGGAGTTCCGTATGTTCGGTAATCGACTCAATCGCAATGGGGTCTTGGGGGTAGGCGACTGTGGCCAGAAGAAGGGATAAACAGAGGATTTTCATAACACCGAAGCTCTCGTTTTCTCCAAGCCCAGTCGAGGGTCGGAAGAGTCAGGAGATTATCCTGCCGCAAATCTAGCCAAATAATCTCTCAAGAAGGAGAGATCCGCAGAATAGGGCTGCGATGAGAAAAACAACGAGGCCCAACCCGATTAGGTTGGTCTTCCACCTCCGGGTTTCGGGGCGGGGGTGGAGCCAGAAGCCCAACCAACGGCTGATCCGCGGCATGAGGATCCAGGCAAGGACGGCGACACCGATGACATTGCCGGCCAGAATCTGGATCGCGCGGTCAACCCCACTGAGAAATGGATCGGTCAGAGTCCGAATCACCATCGTCGTCGGGTAAAGGGCAAGGAGTACAAGAAGCGACTGCTTCCAAATCGGGACCGGGTTTTCCTCGTCCCCAGCTTTTCCCTTGAGGCTAAACCAGCTTTCCAAACCGGTCGCCATGGGCCGGGCCTGCAAGAGTTCGGTAAAAGAATCTGCTTCTTCCAAGAGCTTTTTCCTTATGGGTGACTTCATCCATGCGTCCAAGCGTGCCGCATTACTGAATCGAACGATGGAGACCCACTCCTTTTGAACTCCGGGGACGGGCTCAAACATCTCAGAATCCAGGTGACCGGGTGCGTGGGTGCGGGCCTGGGTAATCCGCTGTCTCCACTCGGCGAATTCCTTCTCTCTCCCCGGTTTGATTCGGTGGGAAAAGACCGCGGCTGCTGGTAGGGATACGCCGGGGTCCGTGGCTACAATTTGAAGGGAGAGGGGCTTCTCCAGTGCCTCCTGAACTTTTGCCAGTAATTCACTGCGCTCGGGTAGATGAAGCCAGTTCTGGAGATTCTCATTGGTGTCGAACCGGAAGAGGATCACCCAATCGTCCTGCAATCCCTCGACCGGGGAAATCACCTCCCGCCCGGAGAAACCGGGCTGAAGCCTCACGAGGATGTCGATTTTTGACTGGAAGTCATGAAAGGCGTTCAAGCGATCCTTGCGGACGTGCATCGATGTGATCACGGTTGGCATAGTTTTCAATAGTTATGCCCGAATGACGCCTTGACGCCAACGGGAAAGACTACTTAGTTTGTTCTTTCGGAGGCCCGTGGTGTAATGGTAGCACAGCAGTTTTTGGTACTGCTTGTCGGGGTTCAAATCCCTGCGGGCCTGCCAAAATTTCTGAACATTCGGCGAGGTATTGATGTCTGATTTACCTATCATCCGGTTTCATCCGATGTCTTCCTCTTGGTAGAGAAACAGCATAATTGTTTCTGTGAGGTCGGCTCAACCAACGCGTCGAAATCGCTATCGCGCTTCCGCTACAGAATTAATGAAGTGTTGCTCCACATTCCAGGACTGGTTGGCCCGTTTCACTCCGTCAACTTCACCTTCCGCAACCGCAATGCATTCGCAATCACCGAGACGGAGCTGAACGACATCGCCGCTCCGGCCAGCATCGGGTTGAGCAAAAATCCGGTGAAGGGATAGAGGACGCCGGCGGCGATGGGAATTCCGGCGGCGTTATAGAGGAAGGCGAAGAAGAGGTTCTGGCGGATGTTGCTCATCACTTTTCGGCTCAATCGCAGGCTACTTTGAATGCCCATGAGATCTCCTTTGACCAACGTAATCCCGGCGCTCTCGATGGCGGCATCGGTGCCGGTTCCCATGGCGATTCCCACATCCGCAGCGGCAAGAGCCGGGGCATCGTTGATCCCGTCTCCGGCCATCGCGACCCGTTCACCCTTCTCGCGCAGCTCTTCCACGATCCGTTGCTTATCCTCGGGGGAGACTCCGGAGTGAACTTGTTTGATGCCCAGTTCGGAGGCAACTGCCTTGGCCGTCTTTTCTTGATCGCCTGTGCACATGACCGGTTCAATTCCCATGTCGCGGAGGGCGTCAATTGCTTTGCGGGTTGTCTTCTTGATGGGGTCGGCCACCGCGATCAGACCGAGCAGCTTGTCGCCCCGTGCAGCCCAAACGACCGTCTTGCCTTCTCCTTGCAGAGTCTCGCCATCAGCCGACAACTCCTCAACGAGCTTGACGCCCTCGCTTTCAAGAAACTTCCGTGATCCGATTCGGATGGTTTCTCCTTCAACCGTAGCGCGGACACCGCCGCCGGTGGTGCTTTCAAAGTCGGTTGCTTCGGGCAGTTTTGATCCCTTTTCCTTGGCCGAGTTTACGATCGCGCGCCCGATGGGATGCTCGGACTGGCTTTCCACTGCTGCGACAGCCACAAACCACTCGGGTGATTCGTTGGGTCCATCGACCGAACGGAGATCGACGACCGAGGGCTTTCCTTCGGTGAGCGTGCCCGTCTTGTCCGTCACCAAATAGGTGATCTTCTCCGCTCTTTCGAGGGCTTCCGCATTGCGGATGAGGATTCCTTCCCGAGCGCCCGTCCCGACACCAACCATAATAGACATCGGTGTGGCGAGCCCAAGCGCGCAAGGACAGGCAATGATGAGCACAGCGATAGCGTTGACAATGGCATACGCAAGGGCCGGGTCGGGACCGAAGAAAAACCAGGTGATGAAGGTGAGCACGGAGATACCGACTACGGTTGGCACGAAGAAAAGAGAAACCCGGTCGGCGAGATTTTGGATCGGTGCGCGGCTACGCTGCGCCTCCGCCACCATTGCAACGATTTGCGAGAGGACGGTTTCATCGCCAACTGCCTCGGCTTTCATGACGAAGCTGCCGGACTGGTTAAGGGTGGCGCCAATGACCGAATCGCCGGACTCCTTCGAGACAGCTTCCGGCTCACCTGTAATCATGGATTCATCGATGCGACTCTTCCCCTCGACGATTTTTCCGTCGACGGGGATCTTTTCACCGGGACGAACGCGGAGCCGATCGCCGGAAGAGAGTTCGTCAACCGGAATCTCTTCCTCTTCTCCGTCGTCACCAATTCGATGGGCGGTATTGGCGGCGAGGTCCATGAGACTCTGGATCGCTTTGCCCGTTTTGCTACGGGCACGGGCTTCCAGCCATTGACCGAGGAGGACGAGTGCCGTGATGACGGTGGCCGACTCGAAGTAGAGGCCGACGTGACCGTTTTCGCGAAAGCTCTCCGGGAATACTCCGGGCGCAATTACCGCGACGAGGCTGAAGAAGTAGGCCGCCCCCACACCGAGCATGATGAGGGTAAACATGTTCGGGCTGCCGTTTTTGAGGGATTTGAGTCCCCTCATATGCAGGAACCCGCCGCACCAGAAAACGACTGGAGTGGCGAAGATCAGTTCTACCCAACCCCACGCGGTTTTCGAGAGCCAGTCCTGGTAAAACAGGCCGCCGGGAATCATGTGCGGCATCGCTGCCAGTAATACCGGAAGGCCAAGGATCAGGCTGAAAATGAATTTGCGCCGAATCGGCTTCGTCTCGTCTTCCTCGTCGCCCTTTTCCGGGCTTTCCCGTTCTAGATCCATTCCGCATTTCGGACACTCTCCCGGAGAATTTTGGCGCACCTCCGGGTGCATCGGGCAGGTCCAAACCTTCTCCTTTTTATAGGCCGGGTTCTTTTCCAAGGCCATGCCACATTTGGGACAATCTCCGGGTTTGTCGGATTCCACCCCATCGCACATCGGGCAGTAGTAGGGAGCATTCGAACTCCCTTTACTTTTGTTTTTTTTGGCTTCGTCGTCCTCGTGGTGACAGCAATCTCCCATAGAAACTTTCTACCGCGATTTGCGGTGGGCTTCAACCAGAGAGTGAGGGCGCGGTTGGATAAATTTCCAAGAAGCAAGGATGTCATCGAGGTTTGTGATCGTAGACCCGCCTTCGCGGAGATGATAACTTCAGGGTTATACTCCGCCTGCTACAAGAGTCGGTGGATGCACCGAGGCAAGGTAGTGCGGAGCTTTCGTGCTTCTCTTTGAAGCTTCGCAGAACAGGTCCACTCCCACTCGTCGGAGCTGTCTACCGTGGGTGGGTTGCTTTAGCGCCCACCAATTTGAGCGAAAGTGTCGCAAAGGATACTTGGGGCAGACGCTTCTGTCCTCACTTTACCGGAGGGGGGTGGGGTTTGAGATCGGGGAGGGTGGCGAAAAAAGGATAGTTGGACTGGTGCCCCCGGACCTCTGTCTATAACGGGTGGCTGGTCGAACGACTCGGAATGGGGTCGATATCGACTCCACCCCAAGCGACTAAACGGGCTCGGGCGAATCCAGCAGGGCTGGTGACCGCTCATTTTCGCTCATGGACGCTTTTTGGGGGAAATAGAGAGGCGGTTAGGCCGGAGCTGCTTTTCCCCAGTAACCGATCAACTTTAGTCGTTCGGCTCGCATCGGCCGATTTCAAAATATTCGAGAGGAAAGGCGATAGCCGTTTCTACGAGATTCGCTGAGGAAGCTCGGGCACCCTTTTGATTTCTTCGATGCCGATGGTGTGGTTGTCAATCGACTCTTGACCAAGTTCGCATATATGCTAACTTTTCAGAATGCGATCAATCCAGTTCTACAGGCAGCAATCTGGAGCCTGCCCGGTTGAGGATTTTCTTGAGTCCCTCGATGGCAAGCAGGCCCAAAAAGTCGCCTGGGTGCTCGATCTGGTCCGCACCCTTCCAAGACCACCGACTCAGTACCTCAAGAAATTGGTAGGAACGGACCTCTGGGAGGTTCGAGCCGAGTTCGGAGGCAACGCTTTTCGGATTCTCGGTTTCATGGATGGCGAAAATCTCGTCGTTCTCGCCAGTGGCTTTGCCAAGAAAACACAGAAAACACCGAAGCAGGAAATCGAAACGGCGGAGCGCCGACGAAAAGAATATTTCTCAAAAAAAGGATGAACCATGGACGATCTCGATAAATACATTCAACAGCGCAAGGATCGCGACCCTTCCTTCGCCGAAGCATACGAATCGGGCTATCAGGAGTTCCTCATCGGGGTTCTCCTGAAGGAAGCTCGCAAGGACGCGGGCGTTACCCAGGAAGAGTTGGCGACTGCCATCCACACGAAGAAGTCGGTAATCTCCCGGCTAGAGAATCAGGCCAGCGACGCGCGTGTCTCAACGCTTCGCAAGGTTGCTCAGGCTCTCGGAAAGGAATTGGTCATTGAATTGCGGGAGCCGGGATCGAAGCCAAAGCGGAGGAAGGTAACGCGAAAGCAGATGGCTCCCGCCTGATTAAGGCAGCATCCAAAGATCCCGATCCGTAACCCGACTCGACCCAATGCTGTGGCGGGCACACATCGCCCGCGTGGGTGGGTTGCTTGAGCGCCCACCAATTTGAGCGGAAGTGTCGCAAAGGATACTTTGGGCAGACGCTTCTGACCTCACTTTACCGGAGTGGGGTGGGATTCGAGATCGGGAAGCGTGGCGAAAACAAGGATAGTTTGGGCGACTAGAAAACGTCAGGTCTTGATTCTTGAAAAAGTGTGTCACCGCTCTGCTCCAACTTCCTCCGCAACCACCTCCTGCAACTCTTCCTCGGATGGATACACCATCGGCCCTTCGGAAGGTTCCATCTCCTCCGGCAAGAAATTGACGACCAACAGAGCGAGAAAATCCATATCCCGCAAAAGATTTTCAACCGGACCGGTGGAGACATTTTCCTTGGTCCCGTAACTGGCCGCGAGGACCTGAAAGTCTCCGGATTTCTCGAACTGCATTTGATTGTTCTGACCGCGGGTGCGGAGGTCGGCGCTTTCGAACTTTTCCAAGAAGTCTGTGTTGGCTTGGTGGCTGGCGGTAATAAAGCTCGGGGTGACGTGGAGCCGTTCTTTCCACTCGCCGTCGAATTTCCCCACCATGAATTCCGCGATGAACGCGAAATTGCGGGAGAGAATGGGAAGAGGGTAAAGCACGAGCGCAGTTCTAGTTGCGGTGCATGTGCGGGTCGAGAGGAATTTTTACCGGCCTTCGGCCGGGGTTTTGAGGTTTAGAGGTTGAGAGGTTAAGACGTTGAGAAGTTTAGAGGTTTTAAGATGTTTGGAGGTTTGGAGATGGGAAAAGGATGGCGAACGCTGAACGCCCAACTTTGAACTTTTAACGATCGACGTTGGACGTTCAGCGTTCGATGTTCGCTATCTTGCGTTTCCGGTGTTGGGAGGTTCTGAGGTTCAGTTCATAGCGGGCGCTGCGGCCTGCTCCAATGGGAAGGAGAGTTTGCAGAAATTACTAAGCATCAGGTAAAGCAAGGTTAGGTTTTCTCGTTTCGGTTGATCAGCCCCATCAGCGCACCCAGTTGGCTGACTTCTAACTTACGCCGTTGGATAAGATCCTGGGGGAAATACTTCTCGAATGTGGCGATTTCGGTGAGGCTGTCGTCTCCGGCGATTCGTTGCACCGCTCGCTTGCATTCCTCAGTGGAGGCGGGAACCTTCTCTTCGAGAATCTCCAAGAGCAGGGCTTCGATGCAGGGGGTGGACTTGATTTCCTGGATGCCGAGTTGCTTGGCTTTTCGGATGTATTTTTTGGTCTCTGGGGCGCGGTCGGTATCGTAGAGGCAAGCGCGGGCGTCGTAGGCTTTGCACAGCTTAATCGCCAATTTCAGCACGACATCGCCACTGCCGCCGTGCGCGTTTTCGGGAGTGACTTTGGTGCCGCAATTCCTTCCACAGAGTGCCTTGAGGTAGTTGACGAGGACGAGTTCTGTATCGCCCTCAACAACGATCAAGGTGGTGTGCCGTGTGTGGCGGGGCTTCTGCTTCCAGGGATTGGTGCGTGACATCGTTCCTGCGGATCAGAGGTTGGGAATGCCGCCATACGCGCCAGCGTGGTATTTGGCATAGTGATTGTTGGCGTTGCGGGCGACTCCCTTGACCTTGTCCAGGCGCCAGGCCTCGGTGGACTGGGTGTCGGGATCCTTTTCTGTGAAGACGATCTGGTATTTCTCCAGCGTCGACTGGAGCAGGTAGTCCGTATGGAAGTTGGCGATGAGCTGGGCTCCCTTCGGATTGGTCTTCTTCGAGTAAAAGAGCTCGACCACGTATTTGACTACATGGGAGTGAAGGCCTGTTTCAAACTCGTCGATCACGGCGACCCCACCTGTTTCCAAAACCGGCAGGATGTAGCGCAGTAGCACAAAGAGCGCCTGGGTTCCTCGCGACTCGGCCATCAGTGGGCGTCGATAGTCATGCCCGTTGACCTGGTGCTTGGCCATGGGCAAGAGCATGGTTTGCTCTTTTCCTTCTTCATCCAGGAACTTGAGGGGCTCCAAGTCGATATCGTTGATGCCCGTATCGGCGAACGCAATGTGGCGGATGGCCGTGTTCAGGTAGTTCTCATGCTTCGAGAAATAGTTGGTCGCCTTAATGATGTTAGTCGACTCGGGATCATGGGTGGGCATCCGCCCATAGAGATGGACGTTGACATAGCACTTTTGAAAATAGCCTGAGATGTACTTGGCGAATTCATGCTCCTGTAGGACGGCGGAAGAGATGAAGGAGGCGTTCTCGCGCTGAGCCACCTGCTTGGAGGGGCCAATGTCTTGGTGCTTGAACTCGTAATCGCCCTGTGCGGGCTTCCATGAGCGCTCGAAGAGGTAGCGGAAGCGCTGATCCTTACGGTAGAGCACTTCAGATTGGACCCGCTGGTGTGAGATCTCCAATTCGTAGCGGTAGAGCTTTTCTTCGTATTCAAACTCCAGCTGGAAGAAGATCGGCTCGTGGCGCTCCGCAGCGCCTTCTGTGAAATGGAAGGGTTCAACGGGGATCTTGTTGTCAGGCTTTTCCGAGGCAGAATCCAGAATGAAGTAGCGCAGAAAGGCGATTGCCTTCAGCAAGTTGGTTTTGCCAGAAGCATTCGCCCCGAAGACCCCTGTGACCGAATTAATCGAGGCATCCGCTTGGGCGGAGGGGAGGAAGATATTCCGATCGCCTGCCTTAGGCCCCGTCGTGAACTCAATGAAGGTCGGCTCGTGGAAGGAGGAGAAGTTTCTTATAGCCAGTGAATGGATCATATTTCCTAATATCGACAAAATATTGTCGATTTCAAGAAATATAATTAGTTTTGAGGCGGTTTACTAATTGTATGCTGCGCTCCCTCTCCCGGTGGACTGCGGCGGTCCGAGATCAGCGATTTGTGCAGATGAAGAAGGGGTGTGAGTCTATTATTTTTGTTCCTTCCATTTTTCGACAGGGGAGAGGGCTAGGCCCGGGACTTGGGAAAATTCTTTGGTGTTGAAGGTCGCCAGTTTCCATCCGTGGTGAAGGGTGGTGGCGGCGATAATGAGATCGTGAGGGCCAATGGGGGTGCCCAACCTCGCGAGTTCGGAGCGGAGCTGGGCGTGTGTTTTTGCGACCGCTAGATCGAGAAGAGAAGGACTCCGGTCATTCGGCCCAAGGGTCGCGGTTTGGGCGATTCCCCGCGGTTCTCATGTCTGAGAGATCCGAGGCGAGCGAATCCGCCTCATCGCTTTCGAGGCGCATGGGGCGAGAGCGGATTCGTTTTGCGAGATCGCTGCCCGTCAGGCCAGCGGTATTTGCTGGTGTCATTCGAACGATATCCCTTCCGTTTCGGGTCAGAATTGCCGTCTCACCCCGGTAAACGATTCGGTTCAGTAGCTCCGAAAAATTTCGGCTCCCTTCGGTCGCAGTGAGTTTGATCTCCATGATAATATGAAAATCTGATTATCGGATTTTGTCAAGAGGGCGAGGTATTGGTCGAATTCGGAGAGTAGCGGCTGGAGACTTGGTTGGGCTATTTCTTGTCCCTGTGGCCTGATTTCAAGCGCTTGAGACGTTCCAGCAGTTGGATGTCTTTTTCACGGCGTGCGAGCGCCCGTTGATGAGAGGCATCGTTTTTTCGGCAGACGATTTTATGTGGACTGCCTTTGCGGAGCATCTCGGTATCGAGGTCGAGGCGCTCCCTTCGTATGAAGTCAGCCATTGACTCGCGGTTGTGTTTGAGGTCACCATGGATCCAGACTTCCTCTTCGGGATTTTGCAGGAAATGGTGAAGTGCCGGATAGCGGGATTCCGTCGTTTCGTTTGAGGGGCGGCTCCAGTCGGGGTAGGGAAGCAAGGGAAGGTCGGTCTCTTTCTGGAGCTCAGCGATGGAAGCTGTCCGTAAATCGGCGAAAAAGCCCTCGGCTCGCTGTAGCCGATTCGGGGCGATTCGGTTCAGGAGGAGTGCGGGTCCGAGTCGCTCACGAATATGGGTGAGACGGGCACCGCCGTGGCAGCGATCCCAAACGGTTTGACGGACAGAATCGTCCCCGATTATCGCGGAGCCGGCGATCAGTGTGTGCAATTCAAAAACGTCGTCATTTTCGGGGCGGTTCCAAGACCATTGCCGTGGAGCCTCGGCGGGAAACTTGCTGACGAGCGCGAGTAAGCGACGTGACTGCCCTTCGGGATCGTCTTGATTGAGGGCTACGCAGAGTAATTCAAAGAGAGTCGTTCTCAGGTTCTCAGGCGTATTTGCCTCGAGCCGCTCGAGGACAAGGTTCATGGCATCCTCATCGAAGGTTTGTATCATGGATTCCCAATCGTCCGTCTTGAGCGCGTGCCAGTGACGGGTGTCCAACTCGCGGATAAACCTCGAAAAAAGCTCTGAATCACCTGCCCGTATCAGGACCCTTAAGCAAGCGCTTGGTTGCTCTCCATAAGCGTGCTCATCACCCTCTTTTGCGAATACACCGATCAGTGCCAGCGCAAGCGCACGAAAGTCATCTTGCCGGGAAGGGCAGTTTGCGGCGACCTGCTTGAGGTGCTCGATGGCCGCATCAGGGTTGGCGGCAGCACGGATTCGTGCATCCTCTTCCCTTGGCCAAAGAAGGACGGCTGCGCGGCGATACCAATAATCCATCGTGCATCCGGCATTACCCGTGGGGCCTTCACCAAATTTCTCGACCGGTTCGCTGTCGGTCATTTCTGCATCGCTCAGGAGTTGTTCCGGATCCAAGCGGAAATAGCCCAGCGAGGCGGGTTGACCCTGGGCGTCAATCCAGTGTTCAACGCCAAGGCTCTCTTCGTAGATCTCACCCATCTCACCCTCGTGTGGGTCGTCCTCTTCCTCCCAATAGCGTCGGCGACTGTAATGGTAGTTGACGCCTTCGAGTGCTCCCTGCTGGTGTAGCGTGACGAGCGCAAGGTGAGCGATGAACCCTGCTTGCTCGGCCGCACCGCAAAGGGCGCGAGCCTTCGATTGGTCGTGGCCCTTCAGGCCTTCAAGGCTGAAATTGGCTTCCGTGTATTGATGGTCGAGGAGGACGGCGCTGGGCTGGGAGGGGGAGTCCTCCCGCAACCCGTCCAGATAGGGCTGCAACATGGCGGCATGTGCGGCCATGGCTTGATTGAGTTTCTCCGGATCGCCCTCGACGAGAGCAAGGTTGTAGACGAGGCAACAGCGGTAGCCCGACTCGATCGGTTCGACCGCGTGCTCGCAGTCGGCGAAAAAGGCCGCATATTGAAAATCGTAGCGCTGCTTTGGGTCGCAGAAGTCCACCTCCACGCATTGTCCTCCATGGTGCACCAAGAGTTTGCCTCCCGTGTAATCACATGGCAGATACACGATGAGCGTGCCAAACATCGCGTCGAGTTTTTCTGTATCGCGATGTGGCTTGAAGTGCCCGCCCTCGCCGTAAATGAGCAGCTTGTAGGGGCTGGCCTCGACCTTGCCTTCGATTCCGAGATCATGGGTGAGTTGGGTGGTCATCTTGGTGATCAGCGTTGCCCATCGCTCGCTTTTGAACTTCAGCTCCGATGCGTCCAGTTGCCAGGATTTACGGACGCTTTCATCAAGCACGGTGTCTTCCCCCCGTCCGAAGGGAGCTTTATCAGATTCGCTGACGAGCGAAAGCAATTGTTCTTCGCAGAGCGGAAACGACAGTTCCTGCCCCCGCGCGAAAATCTGCGGTAAAAAGAACGGAAAGTTTCCAGTGCTGCAAAATCGGCCGGTTCCGGTGATTTCTTTGAGTGCGGTGAGAAGTGAATTCATGATCCAAAAATCAGGATTGAGTGGCGACTTGTGCGATTCCAATGTGTCCGCTTGTAGTGATACTCCATATTCCCATGAAGCATTCTAGTTTTGAGTAGAAATTCAATTCAGAATGGTTTGAGGGTTCTCCAATCAAAGGCTTTTGGGCCCCGGCCTTCAAGTAGTTGATCGGGGCCTCTTCGGAGGTGGAATCACCGACCTCTGTTCTCTGACCTCGGTCCTTCGTTCCCCGACTTGTCTTGTGCCTGTCGAAGGGAGTGCGTCCAAGGGCACCAGTCCAATTATCCTTGTTTTTGCCAGCCTCTCCGATTTCGACGCCCGCTCCCTTCCGGTAAAGGGACGACAGATGCGTCGGCCCCAAGTAGCCTTGGCGACACTTTCGCTCAAGTTGGTGGGCGCTGAAGCAACCCACCCACGATAGACTGCTCCGACGCGCGGAAGCTCCCACTACCTTGCCGCGCAAGCGGTCGAAGAGCTTGGTTTTCTCGATAATAGACTCCTTCCCTATAAACCAGATTGGGTCAAGGTGGGTTATAGCAAGCCGATCTATGCACCAACAAGTCCGCGTACCGAGAAAGTGCGTTCCGTCGCTCATGCGGAAGGCATGAGATCACTCGCGAAAGATCGTCTCAGGGTCGTCCCCGAATGACTTGTCGTTCGATGCGTCTTCCCGAGAAATTTCCACCTTGGCATCTATCTCTCCTGTACCAGCAGATCGAGCCTCTATTTTGTCTGGAAGTAGGCAAATCGAAACCCCGTTTGCAGATAGCACTACTAGGCCCGAGGTGACAAAATGCGGAACAGGGTCTTTGATTATTCGTCCGTCTCTTCTGTGGATCGAATGCGTCTCATTTGGGTATCGAAATCGGAGACGAACAGGTGGTCTTGGACAATTCGGTATTCTTCGAACTCTGATTCGGCATGGGCTTTGGCAATCTCGTTGGTCACTTTGCCGGCGTCCTGCAGGATTTTTCGGTCGGTGGCTTCGATGAAGCGGTTGAGGCGCGTTTCCCAGTCCTGCATCGTCATGGGTATTTCCCGCTGAGCCATATCCTCGGCGATGTCGAGATAGGCATTTACGAGTCGCGAGAGTTGGGCCATTTCGGACTCGGTTAGATAGTTTTTCGCGACGCTCACATCGAACTTCTGAATCTTTCCATGCGGGGCGTCTTTCCAAGTGCTTAGGCCCATGTGTTGTTTGTCCGCATCGGCGCGGGTCAAAAGAAGTTCGGCAGCGGTCTGGCCGTGAATGGCCCAATGCAGTTTATTCTGCACGGTTGAGAAGAAGCGTTTCGTGGCAGTGGCGCTCAGATCGTAGTCGATGGCGGTGGCGTAAATATCGGTGATCTTCTGGTAGAACCTGCGCTCGCTCAGTCGTATTTCCCGTACGCGCTGAAGCTGCTCTTCAAAGTACTGGTCGGTCAGGACAGTGCCCCCTTTTTTTAGGCGCTCATCATCCATCGCAAAGCCCTTTATGGTGAATTCCTTTACCACGCCAGTCGCCCATTTTCGGAATTGTACGGCCCGTTCCGAGTTGACCTTGTAGCCCACGGCGATGGTAGCGGACAGGCTGTAGTGTCCGGTGTCGTAGGTTTTACTGTCAGCAGCAGTTATTCGAAATTTTCGAATAACTGATTCCTCAGCGAGTTCATTGTCGGCAAAGATCTTCTTGAGGTGGTAGTTGATGGTGTGGGTCTTCACATCGTAGAGCACTCCCATCATCTTCTGTGTCAACCAGATGTCCTCATCGGCATAGACGACCTCGACGCCCCCTTGCCCCTCGGCGGCCACGAATGTCAGGTACTCGACGGCGGAGGATCGCGTGATCGCTGTTTTCGTTTTATTGAGCTTCTTCTTAGGCATGTGGAGACTCCTTGCTGTTATGAAAGCTTTCCGTTACAGCGTTCCATCCTCCAAAGTGCCCCCCAGCGAATCGGGGTTTTCTAGGGAGTTTGATTTGAGCCTTTTAGGAGGTATCTTGTGATACGTCTTCTTAGTTTTTCGAATAACAGCAATCTCCCATGGAAGCAGTTCTATGCGACGCGCCGGAGCGCTGCAATCAAGGAACCGACTGCGCGGTCAAGAATATCAGAATTATGGGCGGTGCTGAGGAAGCAGGTTTCGTAGGCCGATGGGGGGAGGTAGACGCCTTCGTCCATGGCGGCGTGGAAGAATTTCGAGAACTTTTCCGTTTCGCTCGCTTGAACGTCGGCGAAGGACTCGACCTTTTCCCGGCCAAAGAATATGGCGAACATGGAACCGGCTTGATTGACGCACAACGGGACGCCCAAGGATTCGGCCTCCGCGCGAAGCGCTTCGGCGATCCGGGCGCCAGCGGTTTCGAGTCCTTCGAAAACCCCAGAATTGAGCTTCTTTAAAGCGGCGAGTCCGGCGGCCATCGCCAGGGGGTTGCCGCTCAAGGTTCCTGCTTGGTAGACGGGTCCGTCGGGAGCGAGATAATCCATGATGTCGGCCCGACCACCAAAGGCGCCGACCGGTAGGCCACCGCCGATCACTTTCCCAAAGGCGGAGAGGTCGGGAGTGATGCTCTCGCGCTCTTGAACTCCACCCATTGCGAGGCGGAATCCTGTCATTACTTCGTCGAAGATGAGGAGTGTGCCGTGCTGCTGGGTCACAGCGCGGAGATGAGGCAGGTAGCCTTCCTTGGGCAGAATCAGTCCGCAGTTGGCCGGATAGGGTTCGACGATGACCGCGGCGATCTGCTCACCGTATTTCTCAAAGATCTCGGTAAACGCCTCGAAGTCGTTGTAGGGGCAGAGAATCGTTTCGGCGGCAAAGCTGGCGGGCACGCCGGCGCTGTCGGGCTTGCCGAGGGTGAGGGCCCCGGATCCGGCTTGCACGAGGAGCGAGTCCACGTGTCCGTGGTAGCAGCCGATGAATTTGACGATCTTATCGCGCCCGGTGAACCCGCGGGCGAGGCGGATGGTGGACATCGTGGCCTCGGTCCCGCTGTTGCACATGCGGACCTTTTCGACCGAGGGCACGCGGGAGACAACCGCTTCGGCCATGTCGACCTCCAGTGGCCCGGGCGTGCCGAAGCTCGTTCCCTTCGCCAGGGCTTCAGCGACCGCCTCCCGAATGTCGGGATCGTTGTGGCCGTGGATCGCCGGACCCCAGGTGCAGACGAAATCGATGAGATCCTTGCCGTCCACCGTCGTGAGGATGGCCCCTTTGGCCGACTCGGTGAAAAAGGGGGTTCCACCTACCGAACGGAAGGCGCGGACGGGAGAGTTGACGCCCCCCGGAATCGTTCGAATGGCCCTTTTAAAGAGTGCTTCCGAGCTCATGAGGGGCTGCCCGTGACAGAAGGTTCACCATCGCCGTAGCGGGTGCGGCAGAGTTCGGCGTAGTCGACGATCTTCTTCGAGAGATTGGAGAGCCCGTTGCGCCGATTGGGTGAAAGGAGCTGGGGTACTCCGGCATCGGTAAGGAAGTCGGGTGGATTGGAAAGAATCTCCTCGGCCGGATGCCCGTCGTAGAGGCTGGTCAGCATCGTCGCGATTCCTTTGGTGATCGTGGAATCGGAATCGGCGGCGTAGTGGCAGAGCCCCTCTGTGTGGGAGGGGAAGAGCCAGAGGTTTGAGGCGCAGCCCTCAATGCGGAAGGTATCTTGCCGGTACTCTTCTGACAGCTCTTGCGCCCCTTTTCCCAAGTCTACGAGATAGGTCAACCGCTCGTGTTCGTCGCCGATTAGATCGAGTATCTCCAAAAGTTCGTTCTTTTTTTCCTCTATGGATTTCATGAGGTATACCGTTGCACAATCGGGATGCGACGTCCAATGCCGAAGGCTAAAGGTGTTATTTTTAGCCCGGGAGCGGCCTGTTTCCGCTTATATTCGTTGCGATCGACCTTACCGACCACATCGGCTACGACTTCGGGGTCGAAACCTTCGGCGATAATATCTGCACGGGCGTAGCCTTCTTCGACGTAGAGTTCGAGGATCCGGTCGAGGATTGGATAGGGAGGGAGACTGTCCTCGTCTTTCTGGTCGAGGCGGAGTTCGGCGGAGGGAGGCTTATCGATGGTGTTGCGGGGAATGCGTTCGCTGGTCAGGTTGAGGTGCTCGGCGAGCTTATAGACAACCATCTTGGGCACATCGGAGAGGATCGCGAGGCCACCGGCCATATCGCCGTAGAGGGTGCAGTAGCCGACCGCCATTTCACTCTTATTGCCGGTGGTGAGAAGGATTTCGTTGAATTTATTGCTCACCGCCATGAGGAGGAGTCCGCGGGCGCGGGCTTGGATGTTCTCCTCGGCGACGTTTGGGGAGGTCCCGGAGAAGAGCGGTGCGAGAGTGGATTCCGCTGCGTCGACAAGGTCTGCGATGGGTAGATTCTCGAAGCGGATCCCGAGATTGGTAGCCAGGGCTTCCGCATCGCTCACACTGTGGCCACTGGAGATGGAAGAGGGCAGGGCGATCCCGCGAATGTTTTCGGCTCCCAGAGCATCGACGGCGATCACGGCGGTCACGGCGGAATCGATTCCACCACTCAAACCAATCACGGCCTGAGAGAATCCGGTTTTCGCCGTATAATCGCGAAGCCCGAGAACGAGGGCGCGGTGTACGTCCTCCATCTCCGGCAAAGGGTCAGTCGGAGCGGGCGGAGCCGTCGTGTCGAAAAGGATGTTGGCCGCTTGGAAGGAGGGCGCGATCTCCCTCACCGTCCCATCACCGGGAACGAAGAGGCTGTGACCGTCGAATATCAACTCGTCGTTGCCGCCGACGCTGTTGCAGTAAACGACCGGTGCGGCGCATCGCTCGGCCGTTTGCCGGAGGATGTCTGCCCGCAACTCGCGCTTGCCGAAGTGCCAGGGGCTCGCGGAGAGGTTTAGGAGGAGATCCGGTTTCCATCGGGCGTAGGCGTCGACCGGGTTGGGCCGGTGGGAGTATCGTTGCCCGTCCTGCCCGTGCCAGAGATCTTCGCAAATGGAGACGGCGATTCGCTTTCCTGCAAACTGGATGGGTGTCTCGGGTTCGACTGGCTCAAAGTAGCGGTCCTCGTCGAAGACGTCGTAGGAGGGGAGGAGACTCTTGCGGATGACTCGGTGGATGCCGCCATCGCAGCACCATGCTGCCGCATTGAAAGCGGCGCGCCCCGGGCCGGTATTCGCTTCGGGGAAGCCGACGATGAGCGGAGTTGAGTCGGTGTGAGAGGCGATTTCTTCGAGAAGCTCTGCGCAATCGGCGAGGAAACGTTTGCGGAAAAGCAGGTCTCTGGGAGGGTAGCCGGCGATTGCCAGTTCCGGGCTCAGAACCAGGTCTGCCCCTTTCCCGCGCAGTTCCCGGTAGGCTGCGAGAATCAGGTCAGCGTTTGCGCGGAGCGCTCCCACCGTGGTGTTGATCTGGGCAATGCCGATTTTCATAGTTCTTCCGGGCAAGAACTACCCGAATTCAAAACTTCGCAAGAAATAAGGAGTCCGACAAGTGAGAATTGTCGATGGCGACGTGTGGACTAGACGGCTCGTCTCTGGAAGATAGGGCCAACACCAGGAAAGCTCCTCACCTTACTTGTAAGGGGATGGGGACCGCGCGAAGCGTGGTGGAGGGGTTTCCCCTGCTGTAGAGCGGACCCCTCTAAAGAATGGAACGCTTCTCGGGTTCACTACCCCACCGAATGCGTTAACGCTGAAGACACCACCCCACCGCGCGAGCGCGGTCCCCCCTCCTCGCTAGCGAGGAGGGGAGCCAGAGATATGAATGCGGTCGCTGCGGAGAAGGCTCATCCCTCCCTGGATTCCAAGACGCTATCCAGTAGGTAATGCTTCCGTGTGGGCGTATCCACCGGAGGGACCACCTCCGTGTGGTCCGGGTTTATCAGAGTGGGACGCTTCTCTGTTGTCCGCACTGACACCGAACCTCTCCACGTCGAGAAGGCTTGCATCGTTTGATCGCCTCCAGTGATTTGAGACGATGAGCAACCACGTTCAGTCTGTCGCCATTATCGGAGGGGGCCCTGCTGGGCTTCGTGCGGCTGAGGTTGCAGTGGAAGCGGGGGCTCGCGTAACCGTTTATGAACACAAGCGCTCTGTGGGCCGAAAGTTCCTCCTCGCGGGGAAGAGTGGCTTGAATTTGACGAATACGGCGAATTCCGAGTCTTTTTCAAAGCAGTATTCCGGATGCAACATTCCCCATTCTCAATGGGCTCAGTTTTTGCGCGAATTCGACAACAAGGCGCTTCGGCTCTGGGCGCAGGGGTTGGACGTGGAGACGTTTGAAGCCTCCGGTGGCAAGGTATTTCCGGTCATGAAGAAGGCAGCCCCGTTGCTGCGGCGGTGTGTCCTACGATTGAAAGAGCGTGGCGTGCAATTCGCCGTTCAGCATCGTTGGGTCGGTCTCCGTCCCAACGGCGACGGATGGGATGTGGATTTCGAAGTGGGAGAGGAACGCCGGAGTCAGCGTCATGAAGCTGTTGTTCTCGCACTGGGAGGGGCCTCCTGGCCAGAAACCGGCTCGGATGGCGGGTGGGTGCAAGTTTTGGAAAACCTGAATGTTAGTGTAAATCCACTGGTTGCCGCCAATTGTGGTTGGGAGTGTGAGTGGTCGCCGGAAACCCTGTCCGAAGCAGAGGGTCAACCCTTGCATCATCTAACGCTTCGGGCTGGAGAGCGGGAGGAGAGCGGAGAACTCATGGTCACCCGGTATGGATTTGAGGGTGCCCCCTTGTATCGCCTCGGACCCGAATTGCGGGGGATGCTGTCACCCGAGCTGACGATTGATTTTAAGCCGGTGTTTACGCTGGAACGCATGGTGGCCAAAATGGAATCGGCGCGGCGGAATTTCTACCGCGAGGCGCAACTCCGGTGGAAGCTGCCGGTCGCTGCGTGTGCAATTTTGCGCCAGCTCTACGGAGAGTTTTCGGACGCCGAATCGCTGGCTCGGGCAGCCAAGTCCTGTCGGATTCCTTTGAGGGGCTCCCGACCGATTGAAGAGGCGATTTCGACGGCGGGAGGTATCGCATGGTCTGAGTTGGATGAACGCTTGATGCTCAAATCACTACCCGGAGTCCACTGCGCGGGTGAAATGCTTGATTGGGAGGCACCAACGGGTGGCTATCTGCTGCAGGGATGTTTTGCCACCGGCACGGTTGCGGGCAAGGCGGCTGCAAACACCCTGAAAAAGAATGATTGAAAAAGGGATCCAGGGTTGTCGATTCAAACGGCGGACCATTTCGCGGAGACACCACCCCACCGGCTGACGCCGGTCCCCCCCTCCTCGCAAGCGAGGAGGGGAGCAGCCTAGTGTAGCAGTACATTTATTTACTCAAAGCTCTTCCCCTTGCTTGCAAGGGGAGAGCCTGTCCGCCGTAGTGCCCGCGAATGCGGGACAAAGGCCGGAGGGACCGCGCGTCGCGCGGTGGAGGGGTGTCCCTTTCAGTTTTCAAGCAATCGAGAGCACCCGCCCACCTTCGTCGCTCATTGCCTGTCCAAAATCCTGATCACAGGGTAGGTCCCTATGAATCGAGGCTGGATGATCCGGTATCTAGCACTATCGGATCGCACATCGTCCGAGGATTTGCATAGGTTCCCAATCCATGAAGGAACCGATCTTGATTCTAGCCTCTTCCTCTCCACGGCGGAGTGACCTGTTGGCCGAGGCCGGGGTGCGCTTTCGCGTAGAAGTGGCGCGGGTCGAGGAGCACGACGATCCGTTCGGCGATCCGGCGGCGATCGTTCGGCACAATGCCGAGTTGAAGGCCTCCGAGGTGGCGTTGCGGTTTTCCGGCGAACCCGTTCTCGGGGCGGATACGGTGGTGGCTCTGGAGGATCGGGTTCTGGGGAAACCTTCGGATGAGGCCGAGGCTTTTGCGATGCTTCGCAGCTTGGCGGGGAAAGAACACTGCGTGCACACGGGTGTTTGCCTGATATCGACAGCGGGTGAGCGGCAGATTTTTTTCGTTACGACCCGAGTGCGTTTCCTCCCCCTCACCGACGAAGAGATCCATGGCTACATTCACGATGTCCCTGTTCTCGACAAAGCGGGGGCTTATGCTTTGCAGGATCAGGGCTCCCGAATCGTTGAATCCGTAATGGGCTCTCGAACCAACGTGATCGGCCTGCCGATGGAGGAAGTGCTGAAGCGTCTTTCGAACAAATAAACTTTCTTCTCGAAATTTTACCGCTCATCTGGAGTCTAGTTACATGGATATCGATAAGATTCGCGAAGAGTTTGAGAAAGCTGGCCAAGGGCAGGTGTTTCGTTTTTGGGAGACCCTGGATTCGGATCAAAGAGAGAATTTGATCTCCCAATTAAAGGAGGTCGATCTGTCCGAGATCAGCCGACTCGTCGACACCCTGGTGGTTGGCGAGGGGGAAGCGGCAACCGATTTCAGCAGTTTGCAGCCTCCTCCCTATATTCCTCTGCCCGAATTGGGCGGCGACGCGGCCCGCTGGGCGGATGCCCGCGCCACGGGGGAAGAAGCTCTGCGAGCTGGACGGGTCGCGGCATTCACCGTTGCGGGCGGCCAGGGAACACGGCTCGGATTTGATGGGCCCAAGGGAACTTTCCCCGTCACTCCCGTCAGGAACGCGACTCTCTTCCAGGTGTTCAGCGAAAAAATTCTTTGCGCCGGAGAAATCTATGGGGTGCGGATTCCCTGGTTCATCATGACCAGTCGCATCAATCATGAGGCGACCGTGGCATTCTTTCGCGAGAATGAGTTCTTCGGGCTATTGGAGGAGGATGTCATCTTCTTCTCACAGGGAATGATACCAGCCGTCGATTTTGAAGGGAAACTTGTTTTGGAATCGCCCGATTCCCTCGCTTTAAGCCCGGATGGGCATGGCGGGTCTCTTCGTGCGCTCGTCCGCAGTGGCGCGACTGCCGAGATGGAGAAGAGGGGAGTGGATATCATCAGCTATTTCCAGGTGGATAACCCACTCGTGCGGGCGATTGACCCCGCTTTTGTCGGATTCCACATCCAGGAGCAGTCCGAGATGTCGAGCAAGATGATCCCCAAAGCGTATCCGGAGGAGAAGGTTGGTCACTTCACCTTGCTCAACGACAAACTAACG
>Ga0222662_1000090_pt1 | contig 85285 bp, 72 predicted proteins | sample AntAcemetagen600_FD_179821 | JGI IMG/M metagenome (GOLD analysis project Ga0222662, IMG submission 179821) | Saline water microbial communities from Ace Lake, Antarctica - #600 | ecosystem: Environmental > Aquatic > Non-marine Saline and Alkaline > Saline | place: Antarctica: Ace Lake... | reverse complement strand
GACTCTTGATGCCGTCGCCGATCGCGAGGACGACGCCATTGGGCGTCCAGCCCGCGACATGAAAGTGCTCCCCCAAATTCTGCCAACTAGAGTGGATCTCGATCAGGGGATCGATGGACCATGCGGCGCCCGTGTCACTTCGTCGAACCCTGAAGATCCCACATTGACCACCCGTAGCTTTCCGAGTGCTGAGATGCCCCATGTAGTCCACCAGAGGAACGAATGCTTCCTTGAAATCCGCAATCCGTTCGCGCGGATAATAGGAAGACATGCTGCTGATATACCCGCGCTGAAAGAGATGGGCTTCAGGATCGACTGGATCCGGCATGTGCTGCCGATCGGTCCAGATCCATTCACCATCGACATCTTCCTGTAGCGATGCGATCGTGACCCCTCGGATGACCCAAGCCGCTTCCCCACTCCCGTCATCAAGATCTTCCAGAACACTGTGTTGGAGTAAGAACAACATGCAACCTGGAAGCATGGTCCCACTCACGATCCGATAGGCATGGTCCGCCTGCTCGAATTCGGTCCCGACGAACGTGTCGTTGATGAACTCATCGTTCCATGCTCGTCGCATCGAAATCCGACGATCTGAAGGCCGGCTGGTGTCCTCGGAATTCCAGATAGAAAGTTCGAGCCGGGCTCGATCGAAGATGGCGACTCGAGACTTCGTTCCGTCTCGAGACTTCCCACTCAGCACCACCGAAGCGGTCACTGGAAAGTCATCGTGGGGCCGCCATGGTCCGGCGTTCAATCCATTCCGCGACTGATCGAAAATCCCATCGTTCGCGGCGACCTCAACCCCTCGATGTGAATCCCACACGGGGACGCCATGGTCAATCGAGGGTGCTGGCAACGTGGACTGGATCTCGCCGTCGAATACGACCTCGCGGCGCACCACATCGTCTCCCGCCCCCGCGACGGCGGAGAGGAGTACCAAAGAGGAGGTGCAAACCAAGACCCGGATCGGATCGAGATGACGATCGAACATGCGAAGTTTCCTTTCCTCTCGCTGATCATGTCCCCCTTCAGCGGCTCGGGCAACAAAACCGGGTGAAAGATCGCGAGGAAACTCGAATCGCGCCTGAAGGTCCGAGAACCCTGCGGTCATCCCGCCATGCCAAATGAGAACGCGGGAACCACCGAATTGAATCGATGGTTCCCGCGACGATCGATCGACGACCGCGATTCATCCATCCGCATCACCAGCTCACCGTCTGCGGTCCAGTATTCCCAAGGCTGAAGCCATCGCGTGCTCCAGATCCCCATGAATGCCCTCGAGGAACGACATCGAAGCGGCGGCGTGGCGAGAGGCAAAGAGCCGGTGAACCCCCGATCGAACCAAGCTTGATCCGTCGAGAGACCAACGCACCCGATCAACGAAGTCCATATTCCTTGAGTTTCCGGTAGAGCGTCCGCTCCCCGATGCCCAGAAGATTCGCCGTCTGTTCGCGATTCCCCGCCGTGAGCGCGAGGGTCTGCCGAATCGCCTCCTTCTCGAGTCGATCCAGACCGACGCCCGCGAGCGAACCGATGCTGGTGGCATCATCATCGCCGTCCTTGGTCCGAATCTCCTCGGGGACATCCCGAACCTCGATCCGGTTCTCGTCGCAGGCGATCACCATCCGGTGGACGGCATTGAAGAGTTCGCGAACGTTTCCAGGCCAGCCGTAGCTCACCATCCGCAACATCGCCGGCTCGCTCACCACCGGAATTGACCGTTCCATCTCGGCCGCGAACCGGCCCGCCGCATGATTGACCAGCAGCGGGATATCGTCGCGCCGAGCACGGAGCGGAGGAATATTGATCTCGACGCCTCGAATTCGGAAGTAGAGATCCTCGCGGAAGTTCCCATCCGTGGACATCGACTTGAGATCGCGATTCGTGGCACTCACAAAGCGAACGTCTGCCTTTCGGGCGTCGTTGGACCCGAGCCTGATCACCTCTCCGCTCTCCAGGACACGGAGAAGCTTCGGCTGCATCGGGAGCGGCATATCCCCGATCTCATCGAGGAAGAGCGTGCCACCGTCGGCGTATTCGAACACGCCTTCCCGATCCCGGTCAGCACCGGTATAGGCACCACGAACGTGACCGAAGAGTTGGTCTTCAAGCAAACTCTCACTCTGACCTGCGGTATTGAACGTTGCGTACCGCTTCTTGGCACGCTTGCTCAATTTGTGGAGCGCCGCGGCGACCAGTTCCTTGCCCGTCCCACTCTCCCCGGTGACCAGGACGGGAATCGTGCTCGGTGCCACTTTGCGGATCGATTGGACGACCTGCCGGATCGCGGCCGAATCGCCAATGATCCCCTCGAATCCATAGGCCGCGTCCAACTGGCCCTCGAGTCGGCTGGTTCGGTGTCGAAGCAGCACCGTTTCGGCCGCCCGATCGACAAGATTACGAAAGACCACGAGATCCAATGGCTTCTCGATGAAGTCGTAGGCGCCGCCTTTCAGCGCTGCCTTTGCGGTCGGCACGTCCCCATGGGCGGTGACCAGAATGGTCTCGGCATCCGGCTGATGTTCCTGAACGAGTGCCAAGACCTCTAAGCCGGCGGTCTCGTGTTCCATGACGAGGTCCGTCACCACCACGTCGAAGGCCCCATGGAGAAGCTCGTCCCGAGCCGCTTCGAGACCGTTGACGATGGTGCAGACATGACCGGGTCGACGAAGCGACTCGGCCATGACTTCAGCATGTTCGATCTCGTCATCGACGAGGAGGACCTGAGCTCGGAGCCCACCGTGAGATTCTGATTCGCTCGTCCGCATGCCGAGGATTGTAGAAGGAGTCGAGCCCGGACCGGGGCACGAGGCTGACCTTGGTGATTACCGGCTCCGGCAACGAACCCCTTTCCGCCGATACAATCATGACAATGCCCAATTCACCCACGCCTCCCAATGCTCCCCAGCCGATGTCCGCGGCCGGCACAGATCCGACGTTTTACGGTCGCCGCGTCCATTTTGTCGGCATCGGAGGCTCCGGGATGAGCGGACTGGCCCGCCTGGTGGCGGATCGCGGCGGAATCTGCACCGGCACCGATGCTTCGGAGAATCCGGCCGTCGAGTCGCTTCGAGCCACCGGCATCCAGGTCTGGACCGGGGCCGCCGCCGTCGAACTTCCCGAAGACTGCGAACTGATGGTCGCCAGTGCCGCGATTCCGCCGGAGCACCCATCTCGGGCAACCGCGGCAGATCGTGGCATCGAGGTTCTGAGTTACGCCGAAGCAATCGGCCGAGCAATGATCGGCAGAACCGCCGTTTCCATCGCTGGGACCCACGGAAAGAGCACGACTACCTCGATGCTCGCCCACGTCCTCATCCACTGCGATCTCGATCCGAGTTTCATCGCCGGTGCCAACTGTCCTCAGATCGGTGGCGGGGCCCGAGTTGGCGCGGACCGTCTCCCGAATCATCTGGACCCCACCGATGCCGGCGACCGACCCGGAATCTTCGTGGCAGAGGCCTGCGAGTTCAATCGATCTTTCCATCACCACCGACCAACGATGGCCTTGATCAACAACGTGGAAGAAGATCACCTCGATTTCTATGAGTCGATCGATGAAATCGTCAAGAGCTTCCATGATTTCGCTCGCCTCCTCCCCGCGGCGGACCTTGGCGGCAGACTCCTGATTGCCCACGAAGGCGGTCATCGGCGTGAAATCTCCGCGGGACTTTCGTGCGGTGTTCAGACCTTTGGATTCTCACCGGCCGCCGATTTCCAGGTCTTCTTCGACGCGAACGCCGGCAGGATCGGCATCCTCGACCGCGGGGCCTTCATCGCCGAGTGGAATTCCAAACTCGCGGGCCACCACAACGCCTTAAACGCTGCCGCCGCGGGCATCCTCGCCCACTGGCTCGGCGCGTCTTGGGATGGAATCGCCGACGCCCTCGAAAATTTCGAAGGGGTCGATCGACGAATGCAGTTCCTCGGGGAGATGCCGACCTCCGATGGTGGGCAGGCAAGGGTGTTCGACGACTACGGCCACCACCCCAGCGAGTGCGAAGCGACCCTGCGAGCGCTAAGAACTGCCGAAAAACCACTGCGGCTGATCTGCGTCTTCCAGCCCCACCAACACAGTCGAACCCGTTTCCTCCTCGAACAGTTTGCACATGGTTTCACCCAAGCAGACTTGGTACTCGTGCCAAGAATCCACTTCGTCCGAGACAGCGAGGAAGAGCGACGTCTGATCTCCGCGGGAGATCTCGTTGAACGACTGCGAGATCATGGAACGTCTGCGATGCACGTCCACCCGTTCGGGGCGATCGTGGAACAACTGGAAGCGATTGGCCGAGACGGCGACCTCATCGTGGTGATGGGCGCTGGCCCCGTCTGGCAGATTGGTCGTGAGATCGTGGACCGGGCCGTGCACCGCGGCGGCTCGACGTGATTCGGACGTCTCGAAGCCTCTTTGGCGACCTCGACGTCCAAGTCGAGGCGGACGCGCCGATCGGCGTTTCCAGCTGGTTCTGCACCGGTGGAACTGCCGATTTCCTAATTCGTCCGAATACCGTCGAAGCGCTCGCCGAACTCATTCGGCGGTGCCGACAGATCGATACCCCGCTTCGAATCATGGGCGAAGGCGCGAATCTCCTCGTCGATGACGATGGTGTTCCCGGCATCGTCATACGACTCGACCAGCCATCATTCAAGTCGCTCGAGACCAACGTCGATGGCAACGTCGAACTCGTGCGTGTGGGTGCCGGGGCCGATCTCTCTCGAACCTTGATGACGCTCTCCAGAACTGGGCTGGCCGGACTCGAGCCGTTGATGGGTGTTCCGGCTTCGATCGGAGGCGCGATTCGAATGAATGCGGGAGGCACCTTCGGAGAAATCGGTGATGCGGTCCATGCGGTGGCCTGCCTCAATGCTCGAGGCGAAGTGAAGGTCTATCCGGCCAATGAACTCCGATTCGCGTACCGCCGCACCAACATCGTTGATCCGGTGGTGCTTTGGGCGGCGTTCAAGGTCGAACCAACCGACCCGATCGCGCTGCGAACCCGAATCAAGGAGATCGCGGCGTACAAGAAGCGAACCCAACCGTTGGCCGAAAAGTCAGCGGGCTGTATGTTCCGCAACCCCGACGACCCCTCGACCGGCGAGCGAATCTCGGCGGGCAAACTCATTGACCAAGCCGGTCTCAAAGGGTTGCGACTCCGCACCGCAGAGGTCTCCTCGCGACACGCTAATTTCATCACGATCGATCGTGGCGGGAAAGCCCGGGATGCGATTGAGCTGGGAAATCTCGTGGGTCGCCGGGTCTTCGATGCGTGCGGCATCGAACTCCAACGGGAAGTCGTCGTCTGGGGACGAGACGCGTCCAATTCGCCGGATTGATTGAAAGGGCGTCGTGTCATGCGACCATCCAGCAATGCTTGAACCCCGACGCATCACGGTCCTTATGGGTGGCCCCGACGCCGAACGACCAGTGAGCCTTCAGTCCGGCGAACAGGTCACGACAGCGCTCCGAGAGATTCCAGAATTCACGGTGACCGACCATGTCATTGATCGCCCGGACACCGAGGGGCTGGCCAGGCTCCTTCAGCAGGATCGCGCCGAGGTCGTCTATCCCATACTCCACGGAAGCTGGGGGGAAGGTGGCGAGCTTCAGGCGTCCCTCGACAAGATTGGTATCCCGTACGTCGGGAGTGGCCCCGAAGCCTCCGCCTTGGCCATGGACAAGATGGCCACCAAGTCAAAAGCAATGGCCATCGGCGTTCGCACCCCAGCCGCGTGTGTGGTTCCGCAGATCGGCACCGTTGATTTTCAACCCCCGTTCGTCCTCAAACCCATCGACGAAGGCTCCAGTGTCGGCGTTCGGATGGTCACGGATCTCGCCGACCTCGATCTGATCCTCGACGAACTCCGATCGTCGCACGCTCGGGTGATGGCCGAGACCTACGTTTCTGGCCGTGAACTGACGGTGACCGTTTTGGGCGGGGACACCCTGCCCCCGGTCGAGATCGAAGTGAGCGGTGGTTTTTACGACTACGACGCAAAGTATCTCCGAAACGACACCCGATACACCGTCTCCCCGCCGCTCCCGGAAGGAATCGAGGCTCAGATGACCCGTGATTCCCAGAGAATTTTCGAAGCTCTGGGTTGCCGAGATGTGGCGCGGGTGGACTGGCTCCTCGACGACTCGGCAACCAAGGGGGCTCGAGCATGGCTGCTTGAGGTGAACACCATCCCCGGTATGACCTCGCACTCGCTGGTTCCCATGGCCGCCGCCGCCCGCGGAATCGACATGAGTGAACTCTGCCGACGACTGACAGAATCCGCCCTCGCCCGCGGAGATTCGGGATCTTGATCATCAGATTCTGCGGTTCAAGCCGCTGAACGGTCGATTCAAGGGGATATGGCTTCTAGACGTTCCCCCGGATCAAAACGTTCATCTGCCAGTGGCGAAAGCCTCCTGGTCAGACTCACCGATCGCATCGGCCCTCGGACGTTGCTTGGATGCCAAGTCGCGGGGTGGCTCTTTCTCATTGGATTGATCACCGCGGGCGGCGTGCTGGGAATTCCCAGTCTGCGGCAACGAGCGATGGCCCGAGACCTGGCGATCCAGATGCCGATCGACGTCACGTTCGCCGCGGCGCCCGATTGGATGATCGGAGATGACGTACTGCAAGACGAGCTTGCCAACACCGTCCGATCCTCAATTGGCGACGATCGCTCACCGGCATTGCGATCAGGACTGGAAAGATCGAAAAAGGCGTTGGAGCGAACCGGATGGTTCGAGTCCATCGACCAGATCCAATGGACTGGCCCCCGCACCGTGAAAATCGATGCCACGTGGGTCATCCCCGCCGCCTTGGTGCGAGGGGTGCTGCCCGGCGGCGAACAAAGAGCGTTTCTCGTCGATTCCAGAGGTCGCCGACTTGAGATCGACTACCCGATTCTATCCAACGGCCTGCCAGCGTTTCCGGTGATCAAGGGCGCGAGTCGATCCACGCCACCCGCTCCGGGCGATCGCTGGGGAGACGACGTCGACGCCGCCTTGTCCCTTCATGTCCAGATTCGGGACGCCGAGTGGTACGGACTCATCGAATCGATTGACGTTCGACGGTATCTCGAAGATCGCGAGCTGGACCTACGGACCCAGCGAAGCACGATCAATTGGGGACGTCCACCCGGCAACGCCACGATCGCCGAGGTCAGCACGCGGGACAAGATGAAGATGCTCGATTATCTCGTGGAAATTGACGCCCTCGATACCAGCGGCATGGTCGACATCCGCACCGGAAACGCCGACCTGGTGTACGGCCATCCCACCAACCGATAGCCCGAACCGGATCCCCCAAGACGCCGAACGACGACCCCGGTATGCTCGATCGGATGCCGTCGAATCACCCATCCCCGCCACTCCCAATTCCACGGGGACTCGTCTTCGCGGCGAGCGGCTGGATTATGGTGTCGTGGATCTTTGCGATGGGGTTGGAACCGCCTCTGCAACCGAGTTCTTCGGTCTATACCCCGGCGGCGAGGATGCTTCTGGTCTCGCTGGTCATCGGCGGCCTGATCGGTTGGCCGTTGCTTCGACTGTCCAGCGCCATCCCAAGACGTCCGTTCGCATCTGCCCTACTCGACGCCGCCACGTTGGTCGCACTGCTCCAAGTGCTGCTCTGGCCGTTACGCCTGGTCACCTCTTGGCCGATCGCCCGGACGCTGCTCCTCGATACTCACGGCGTCATCTGGCTGCTGATCACCGGCGGCGCTGTCGCAATCGCCACCGCGAAGGAAGGGATGATCCGAATCTGGATGATGCTGCTGCTCGTGCTCTGGCTCGGTCTCCCACCACTCCTCTCGAACCTTCTTGAACTTCCGTCGATCGTGGAGAGAATTTCGCCTCTATCCCAGATCTGGCGCCTCGCCTCGGGGGGACCGGCAGCGCCCCCGCCTGGCGCGTGGCAGTTTCCGATCGTCGAATTGGCGGTTGCCTTGGTTCTCTGGTGGGCCGCCTTCCCATCGCGACCACCGGTTGAAGTGGCGAATCCCGGACCGACCCGGTAGCCTGCTTCAAAGTCGTTTGACTATGGCCTCGCCCTCCGGGCGGGGCTTTCTTCACCCGCTGCGATTCTCGCCGCTCCCCCCCCCAGATGGATCCCGCTGACCGCGATCCGCCCGGAGACGAAGATGGAATTCATCACTCAGGCCGACAAGGACAAGATCGAGTCCGATCTGAAAGAACTTCATCTCCGAGGGAAGGAAATTATCCTGCGAATTGCCGAGGCTCGGGCACTCGGAGACCTCAAGGAGAATGCGGAATACCACGCGGCCCGCGAGGACCAGGCCTTCAACAACGAGCGGATCAAGCAACTTCAAGAACGCTTTGAGACGGCCCAAGTCACCGACAACATGGACATTCCCGACGACGTGGTCTTCGTCGGCGCCACGGTGCGACTGAAAGAGATCGGGAACGGCGACGAAGATCTGTACAAGATCGTCGGCACGGCCAGCAACGACTTTTCGCTCGACTACATCGAAGTGACGACGACGAGCCCGCTCGGCTCAGGCCTGATGAAAGCGAGAGTGGGCGACATCGTCCGCGTGGATCTTCCCAAGGGACCCACGCAATTTGAAATCCTCGAACTCATCTGAATCAATTTTGATCGAAGCGGGAATCTTACGGTACCCGGTAGATAAGTCCATCAAGAGAGACGACGCATCTTTGAATACGTTCTCAATCTCCTGAGTACGTCAAACTTTGTCGGCGAGATATTAATCGTCGCCGAGTTTGTGTTTCGGGTCGGCCTGGTGATCATGATTCTCAGCCGTCGGCGCATCGAACCAACGACGAGGCTCAGTTGGATAATTCTTCTCCTCGCGATCCCGGTCGTCGGCAGCATCATCTACCTGCTGGTCGGTGAGACTCGATTCGGCCGCGAACGAATCGCGAGACATGGTCGGATCATCGAAGCCCTCGCACGGCCCGAAGTCCACGCCAATGCAGATCCTGGCACGTGCGCGATCGGATCTCTCGATTCCGCATCGCTTCGCATCGCACGACTCGCCGAACTCGTCAGCAACTCTGGACCGGTCCTCGGCAATGAGATCGAGCTCTTTAGCGATACGGATCTGATTCTCCGTGGACTCGAGGCCGACATCAACGCGGCTCAGGAACACTGTCATCTCGAGTTCTTCATCTGGCTTGATGATGCGGCGGGCGTCACAATCGGCGAGGCCCTGATAAAGGCCACCGCTCGAGGGGTCCAATGCCGAGTCCTCGTCGACGGGGTGGGAAGCAAAGCATTTCTGAAGTCCAACCTCTGCCAGAAGATGCGAGCGGGTGGCGTGACCGTCGTCGATGCCCTTCCCGCCAACGCGATTCGCGCCCTGTTTTCCCGAATCGACCTCCGCAATCACCGCAAAATCGTGGTGATCGACCGCGAACTCGCGTGGACGGGGAGCCAGAACATGGCGCAGGCGGATTTCGCGCCGAAGCCCGAGTTCGCGCCGTGGGTTGACTGTGCCGTTCGCCTCCAAGGTCCAGCAGCCAAGGAACTGCACCTGCTCTTCGTAGAGGATTGGTATCTCGACACCGATGAGTCACTCATTGAGCTGTTGATGACCCCCGTCGCGGTGCGGCCGAACGGCGTCGCGGCTCAAGCGTTCGGAACCGGACCGAACTTCAAAAATATGGCGGCGACTCAAGGGCTGCAGTCTTTCATCCACGAAGCCCGAAGCCAACTTTTCATCACCACCCCGTACTTCGTCCCGGACAACGCGACCGTCGTAAACCTTGCGACCGCGGCAAGACGTGGGGTTGACGTCCATCTCGTGGTACCCCAACGCAATGACTCTTACCTCGTCGGCCTCGCCAGCCGATCAAGTTATGGCACGCTTCTGGAGTCGGGTGTACAGATCCACGAATTCCAAGGCGGCCTGCTTCACGCCAAGACCATCACCTTGGATCGTGAGATCAGTCTGGTGAGCAGCGCGAATCTCGATCGGCGCAGTTTGTTCCTGAATTTCGAAGCGGGACTGTACGTCTACGACCAGAACTTCACCAGCCAACTCCGATTCCTGCAACAGTCCTACATCGATTCCAGTCGGCTGGTCAATCCGGCCACGTGGGACCAACGAGGTACGAAGACCCGTCTCGCCGAGAACGCCGCAGGCCTGCTCTCGCCCCTGCTCTGACCACCTTTGAGTCTGAATCAGGTCTTCGGACTTGAACGGGGAACGGAAAGTACGCTCTCTAAGGCGCTGATGGCTTCGCGAATCTCGCGCCGATCTGACTCATCAACTTTCCCATCGCTGATCGCGGCGATCGCTTCGGCGCATTCCTTTACTGCGTTGAGTATCGCGTCATCGTTGTTGATCGATCGGACGAAGTGTCCACCCATCTCGCCGCAGAGGAAGTCCAGCGTTCGATCACCCACCTCCACGTCGGCCGACTGAAGCGACTTGATCAGTCGTTCGATCGGGTTGGGCTGGGCGGCGCTCAGAATACGATTTACCTGTCGGGTAGAAAGATTCATCGCCGCGCTGAAACGCTTGACGCCCACACTTTCGACCAAGGCCGCGAAGTGCTGAAGACAGGCAATCTCGAAGTATTCCGATGACTTCTCTGGGCCGGGTTCCTCTTTCAAGGTTCGCTCCTGATGATTCGAGTCCGGGTTCCCGGTTCGACCGCGACGGTTCGCGAGACGCCGTCCGGCCACCGCACTTCTGCCACCAGTGGTCGCCACTGGTCTTTTTCCGAGAGGCCAAAATGTGCCTCGGGCGATGCCGTGGACTGAAAAGGCCCCCCTCCTCTGATCCATCGAAACTGCGTCGACTCGCCAGCCCGGAGACGCACCTCCGCCCCCAACGCGGGAACCGGCTGGATCACGACCCAGTCGTCGGTTCGGTTGTGAAGATTCTCAAGCAACCGGAGGGGCCCATTCAATTCCACCACGGCGATATCGACGTCGCCGTCGAGATCAAAGTCTGTGAAGACCGCGGCCCGGTCGCGATGCGCTTCGAGTAGCCACGCGTTCTCCGCCACAAACTCGGCAAAATCCTCCTTCGTCGGATCGACGAACACAAACCGATTTGCCTCTCGCCGCCAGACACCGGGCGGCTGCGCATAGGGACTGTCCATTCGCTCGATTGTGGCCTGTGGATAAACGTGCCCGTTAAACACCACAAGATCTTCGTCACCGTCGTGGTCGAGATCCGCGAACTCGGTCGCCCAGCCCAGTTGCTGCCGAGATCCTTCGGCCAGTCCCAAACGACGGGTCCGGTCATCAAAAAACCCATCAAGGTTCGCATGAAGGGTATTGGTATCGCTTGAGAAATTCGTTGAAAAAACGTCGGGCGTCCCATTGCCATCAACGTCTCCGATCGCCATCCCCATCGTGGCCTGGGCATCACCTTCTTGATTGGTCGCCGCACCGCTTCGGACCCCGATCTCTTCAAATTTCCAATCGCCGAGATTTCGATGCAGTTGGTTTCCCTGACTGTCGTTCCCCACCAAGACGTCCTGACGCCCATCGCCGTCGAAATCTAGGATCGCGAGGTTGAGGCCAAACCTCGGGGCCGTACTCATCTCGCGTCGCTCAAAACGATCCCCGAGGTTCTCGTACCAACGATCCCGACGGGCGGGAATACCTCGCGGCCCCGAAAGCACCTCGATGCCTCGGAAGTTTGAAGTCGGCAATGGTTCGGCAGGATCGAACTCGAGATAGCCAACCGCCACCAAATCGAGATCGCCATCTCCATCAAGATCCCCCAGCCCCAGCGAGGTCGTCCAACCATCGTCATCGTCGAGGCCCCAGGCGGCCGTGGCATCGGTAAAACGCCCGCCGCCCTGATTGAGCCAAAGGCGATCCACTCCGAGGGTTCCAATCAGCAAATCATCCCGGCCATCCGAATTCACATCGCCAACCGCGACGCCAAAACTCCAGGCGCGATGACCTTCGAGGCCGCTTCCCTCGGTGACATCCTCGAAGGCAAGCCGTCCCTGCTCGGACAGATTCCGGAGCAGTCGAGCCCCTGGTCCCGCCTCTGGTGATTCGAGCGTCGCCCCGTTCGGGACGATCAAATCCAAGTCGCCGTCCTGATCGAAGTCGATCAACCCAAGTCCACCGCCTTTGACCTCGACAATCTGGGTTGAAGGGTCGCGTCCGCTGACGGTCCGCACGTTTGCCAGCCCGGCATCTAGGGACGAATCACGCAATCGAATCGAATCACTGGAGGTGGTGGACGTCGCTGGCTCCGCTTCCGTTGGCGAACCAAGATCCTCGGATTCACCGCCAGGCGAGGGCGCCTGATCACAACCTGTGATCATCATCACGAGGATCATCCCGATCGAGACGACGCCGAAGGCGCCAAAGATCAATCCTCTAGACAGATGACGAAGAGTCATGGCGAAGCCTCCGACGAACTCGCGTCCGATGCCGACGTCGGATCGGCGTCGTCCAGTGGCGCGCCAACCCTGATTCTGGCCTGTCGTTCCTCATACCTCGCTCGCTCAGCACGCTCGCCATCTCCGAGCCGGTCCATCGCCCTCGCAATTTTCGCCCAGCCTTCGTAGTGATCCGGAAACTGGACGATGCCCTTTTGAAAAGAAGCTTGCGCTTCTTCAATTCGATCGAGTGCCCAGTACGCGTCACCTTGACGAATGAATGCCTTTGCAAGTTCGCGGCGACGATCTGGATTTTCCACGTTGATCGCGATCGCAGATTCAAACGCCGGGAGCGCCGCCTCCGGATCCCCGACCTCAAGGAGCGCGACACCGAGTCCGAAATGAGAATCGGCCTCATTCGGAATCACCTTCAAATGTGATCGGAAGGCGGTCGCAGAGGCTTCGGGGCGGCCCAAGTAGAAGAGACACCATCCACGAAAATGGCCAGCATGCCGACGCTCCCGAAACTCCCCGCCGGACACGAGCGATCGATCGAGCTCAACGATCGCGATCGCGTATCGCTTTTGTTTCTGTAACGCGATGCCCAAGAGGAACCGGAGCCGGTCGTTCTCCGGGTGCTCCTCAATCTCCACCCTCAAGATGCCCTCGGCCTGCTCGTATTGCCCGGCGTCGAGTAATCCCAAAGCGGTCTGGGCGAGTTCTGACTCTTTCGAGCCACCGGACATTCGGTTATCCGGACCTCCAGACCCCAAAACGGCGCTTTGCCCAATTTTTTCAGTCTCTGGCCCAGCATCAGGAGACATCGATGGGTTGTCACGATCGCAACTCGCCAGGCAAAGCACGAGAAGGCCGAACATTGGCCCTAAAACGGCGTATCTCACGCAAGCGAGCCGCTCACACTCCGATTTATGACCCATTTCCTTCCCTTCGCGGTACGAGAAGAATTGCCAGAATCGATCAATGCGGACTCTATTCTCTCGTTTAACACCAAGAACGCGGATCGAACTCGGCCTTTCGACGTCTCTTAATTGGACCTGAGGCGTCTTGTGCGGAACAATGAGGGACGGAGATCTCATGCTGAGAGCCTACTCCGAAAGATCGATCGGCCAGCGGAACCAGCCGCCGAGATTTCCGAGACGCGGGATTTGCAGGAGAAGGTTGAAGGGCCATTTGAGCCAGTATCGGCAAGAAAAGGCCCGTAAGGATGAAACATGACACCCTTTGGTGGCCTGCGAAGAAGAAAACGACCAGTGGTTTCGGCCTCTTCCCGAAATCGGCGGAATCCGCCATTGAATCAGCCTCGAACTCTCGTGAAGTAGTGCAGACAGCGTTTTGGAGCGTCCTCGTCGATGGGAATTGAAAACAAGAGAATTAACCGCGCCTGTCTCGCTGTTGCGACCGTCATTGGTGGCACGCTGGGAATGAACGCGTCGGCCTTGACTGGCGACGACACGGTGACTCCGCAGCCCCCCATCGGCGCTCCCATCGATGGTTTGAGCCGAATCGAACTCGACCGTTTCTCGATCGGTAAGACCCTCTACGGGACGCCACTGCTGATTGAAGACGGGCTTGGCCCCGTTCTGAACAAGAGTAATTGCCGCTCCTGCCACTCCAATCCAGATGGTGGCCCCGGCAATATTCTGGTGAATCATTTCGGCTCGGTGGAGAAAGGCGAATTCACCCAGCTTCCTGGTGGCACTCTGCTGCAACTGGTCGCCATCGGTTCGGGTTGCGAGGAGACACTCCCCCCGGAAGCGAATTTCACAACCAATCGAGTCACCCCCGGGATGCTCGGCTACGGTCTCGTCGAGGCGATTTCAGATGCCGACATCGCCGCGAATGAAGACCCGGAAGATGCCAATTCAGACGGGATCAGTGGCCGAGTTCACTGGGTCCCGACCTTCGGAACGGATGATCCTGGCGAACTTCGAGCTGGTCGATTCGGCTGGAAGTCGATCATCGCCAACGTGATCACCTTTTCCGGTGATGCCGCCTTGAACGAGATGGGCTTGACCAATCAAATCTTCGGCGAAGAGACCGCACCGAACGGCGATCTTGAACGCCTCGCGCTCTGCGACGACGTCGCGGATCCCGAAGATCATCCCGACCGGCAGGGCTTTACGTTCGTCGATCGAGTTACCCAATTTCAACGTTACCTCGCCCCACCCCCGCAGGCTCCGCGAAGCGGGATGTCCGGCGAGACGGTCTTCAACACCTTCGGATGCAACGCCTGCCACACGCAAGTCTTTACAACCGGCACGGTGACCACCGATGGCTTGCCACTTGAGCCTGCCCTTCGCAACAAAGTCGTCCAGCCTTACTCCGATTTTCTACTCCACGACATGGGATTGCTTGGCGACGGCCTTCCCCAAGGGGACGCGTCCGGGAATGAGTTCCGAACCACCCCGCTGATGGGCGTCGCTCGACGGCTCTCGATGCTTCATGACGGCAGCGTGAATAGCGGCCCGATTGAGGACCGATTCCATCAGGCGATCAGCCAACATGGTCCGTTTGGCGAGGGGGCCAATGCCGCCGCCGCGTACCTCGACGCAACCAAGGACGACCAGTACGCACTGATTGAATTCCTCAAGTCACTCGGCCGAACAGACTTCGATCAAAACGACGACGATCTCATCACGCTCCAAGATTTCGAGACGCTTCTGGCGTGTTCGCAGCTCGACGCGGTGATCTCGCCTGATGACGCCTGCGGCATCAGCGACATCAACCAAGACGGGCTGATCGATCTGGTCGACTTCAATTCGTTCCTCCTTGCCTTCGAGGGCGTTAACGGTGACTGCAACGGCAACGGCGTGACGGATCTGGAGGAGATCTTTCTCGGGGCGACCGACGAAGACGGAAATGGCATTCCGGATGACTGCGTTGCCTGCCCCGGAGATTTCAACGAAAACGGTGTCGTCGACGGCGGCGACCTTGGTCTCATGCTCGTCGCTTGGGGCTCTTGTACCGGGTGCCCCGAGGATCTCAACGGAGACGGAAGCGTCAATGGTGCCGACCTCGGCCTCATGCTCGTCGCTTGGGGCATTTGCCCTTGAGCCCCATCGCTCAAGACGGCATTTCAGTACGCTTTAGGAGGGGATCGTCCCCGGTTCATTCAATATTTCGGCATCACGATGCCGAATCGTTCCGAAACTAATTCGAGGTCGGCGTCAAACCGACCTTACGACCGCAGGACTCACCAGGAGAGCCAGATGCAGCTTGGTAACAGAATCTCGATCGGCCTCAACATCATCGCAGCAACCATGATCGCGACGTCGGCATCGGCCCAGTGGGTCGAATTCACCGAAGCGACCGATGAACGACTTGTCCTTGACGACATGTACCGCGTCAACGACAACATCGAGAAAGACTTTGCCTGGGCCGACTTCGATCGTGACGGGTTCACCGATCTCGCCGTGGCTCGCAAGTTTCCCGGTTCTGTCGAAGGCGGCGCCAAGAATCTGCTGCTGATGAATGAAAACGGCGTGCTGGTCGACCGAACCGACAACTACGCGATTAGTTCGAGCACCGAAAGTGATGTCGGTTTCCTTCAGCAGACCAACGACCGCGACATCAAGGTCCTAGACGTCGACAATGACGGTTGGCCCGATCTCGTGACTTCCACCACGATGAGCGACAACCTAAACGCCCGCCTCGGACAGCCTCGCATCTACTACAACCTCGGCGACGACGCCAACGGCAATTGGCAGGGATTCCGCTTCGATGACGATCGAATCCCAGTCCTGTTTGCCAAGAACGGTAGTTCCGCCAACCCACGAGCCTGCGCCATTGCGGTCGGAGACGTCACCAACGACGGCTACGCCGACATCTACTTTGTCGACTACGACACGCCAGAAACCAGTGGTAACGTCTGTATCGACCTGAACATGGATGGCGATACCGACGACGTGGTTGACGGTGTTTCCGAGTGCAACCCCAGTCCCGGTGAAAATGCCAGTGACGATTACGACGGAAAACTCTTGGTCAATATTGGCGCGGCCAATCCTGGCTACTTCTACGACAGCACGACCACGATGATGACCTCCGGCCAGTTGGCGATGGCGTTCGGTAACGAATGCGTCATCCGCGATGTGAATGGTGATGGGCTCAACGACATCATCCGAGTGAACACCCTCACTTCGGGCCAAGACATCGCGGTGCTCTATCAGGCCAACGGCGGCACCTTCATCGGCCCTTCCACGGTGACGAATGGTGCGCCCTACGGCATGAATGCCGCCGACCTCAACAACGATGGTCGAGTCGACATTATCAGCGCTGACGATGGTCAAGATGCGTACATGATCAATGATGGCAACAGCAGTTCGGGCATCGCGACCTGGACCCGTTACACCATTGCAGACAGTCTCGGCGAGTTTGGAAACTCGATCCAGATCGCGGACCTTGACGGCGACGGCTGGAAAGACGTCCTGATCGCCGATGTCGATTCGGATCTACCACCGTTCTGCCCTGACTCGGGCCGCCGAATGCACATCTATCGAAACACCCAGAACACCAGTTCCTTGCTCGACGAAGATGGATTGGTGCTTCCCCTCTGGGCGCTCGATTCCACCTACGATGCGGCCCCGATCGATCTCAACAATGACGGCGCCATCGACCTGGTCATCGGCGCCTGCTATGGCTTCAGCGTGTGGATGAACAACCCCGCGATCAGCCTGGAATTCACCTTCCCGAATGATCTCCCCGGATCCGTCCTTCCAAACATCGAAACGCCGGTCGACTTTCAGATCGACGCGATCGGTTCGGACTTCGAAGCCGGTTCCGCCAGCGTCTGGGCATCGATCGATGGTGGCGACTTCACTGAACGCCCCGCTTCCGGTAAGGGTGGTACGTTCATGACAACGCTCCCGGCAGTCGACTGCGGGCAGACCCTCGAGTACTACTTCACGGCCAGAAACCTCGCCGGCACAACCTTCCGAAACCCGATCGCGGGCGTGTACTCGGTCGACGTGCAGACTGACGTCGCCATCCTCTTCCAAGATGACATGGAATCAGGAACCAACGGTTGGACCACCGAGGCTGACGCCTCAACCACCGCAGGATTCTGGGAACTCGCCGTACCAGTGGGAACGATCAACGCCGGGATTGAATTCGCCCCGAGCACTGATGCAACCATTGACGGCACCCAATGCTGGGTGACCCAGAACGGTGCTCCCGGCGGATCTGCCGGAACCGCCGACCTCGACAACGGACCGGTCACCCTCACCTCGCCGACGTTTGACCTTTCCAGCGGGAACGCGGGCCTCAGTTTCAACTGGTGGCTCGTCAATGATGATGCCGGAACCGCGGACGAAGATCGACTCTCCGTCCAACTGACCAACGGCGGTCCTTGGGTCGAGGTGATGAACTTCTCCAACGGCTCACCGGGATGGAACTTCGCATCCATCGACGTGGCCAGCCACGTGGAGCCGACGTCGACCGTCGCCGTTCGATTCATCATCGCCGACGCACCGAACAATTCGCTCACCGAATGTGCCATCGACGATCTCATCGTCGACCGCGTGGAGTGCGAGTCCGGACCAAACTGCCCCGAGGACATGAACGGCGACGGCGTGGTGAACGGTGCCGACCTCGGCCTGTTGCTCGCCGCCTGGGGCAGCGAAGGCGGGGACTTCAACAACGACGGCACGACCAATGGTGCAGACCTTGGTCTGATGCTTGCCATGTTCGGCTCTGATTGCTGAACAAGCTCGTCATCTGATTGCCTGGATCACCACAAGAAATTGACCCCCGCCGCAAGGCGGGGGTTTTTCTTTGCCGTTCCCCATCTCTTCTTCGTGATCGCCGTGATCAAATGAAAACCATGGTCGAGCCTGCAGCCGTAGGATCAAGGCGACAGTCGATGGCGACCCGGTTCGATCGGACCTTCCACCAACGTGAACTTGCCATCCGGCCAGCGGATTTCCAGCCGATCAATCGCCGTCGCGTTGCCAAGCCCAAAGACTGCCACCGGTTCGACCTGCGAGAGGTAGGACCTCGTCGGCATGATCCGGCGGATCATACGGCGATCACCCACCGTTGCGGTCAGCACCGCGCCGATGCCGCGCGGGTTGCCCTTGGGCCCATCGAGTCGAACTTGAACCGACTCGAAGTCGGCTGCGTCGTTGCGAAGAACCAGCGGTGGACCGGCGACCTGCGTGATGACGAGATCAAGGTCGCCATCCAGATCGAGATCGCCGGAAGCAAGCCCACGGCCAACAACCGGCCTTGCCAGATCCCCCGTCAGCTCCGCGGGAACTTCGCGAAAGCCACTGCCCTCGCGTCGGGCGATGCCTCGGAAAACCTGAGCGGCCTGCCGGTACGTTTGACTGGCTTGAACCCGCTGGATTTCTTTTTCGAGATGACCGTTTGCCTGCACCAAGTCTTCCAGTCCGTCGAGATCAAGATCCGTAAACAGGAGCCCGAAGGTGAGTGACCGTCGGCTCGGCCCCGAGATTCCCTCGCCGGCGGCATCGTCGAAGAACGTCGCTTCGTCCGCTCGGCGAACGAAGAGCGAACTGGGTTCATTGGCGAAGTTGCCGATCGCGACCAACGTCTCGACCCCTCCCCGAGCGGGCCGGTCGGACACGTCGATCCCCATGGCCCCGGTCGCCGATCCGGATCGGTCGAATGCCACGCCCATTCGACGCCCACGTTCTTCGAAGTATCCGGTTCCATCATTGATCCAGACGCCATTCGGAGTCGTGTCATTGGCGCCGATCAGGTCGAGGTCCCCGTCGCCATCGAGATCAATGATGGCAAGTCCGAGCCCCTTCCCTTCATCAGCATCGGTCTCAGGGTTCAACTGGGTGAGTCCACGTGCTTCGCCGACCTCCACAAAACGGCGCTGACCTCCGACGTTCTCATTCAGGAGCAGGAACGGTTTAGTTCCCGCGAATCCCGTGGGTGGCCCGTAGGCGCGGCCAATACCGTCGAGTCGAAAATCGACCGCTGCATCGATGTCTGGCGACCAGTCGACGTATCGAAGGCCCACCAGATCGAGATCGGAGTCGCCGTCGAAGTCGCCGAATCCAACCGCCGTGCTCCACGCCGCTTCCTTGGAGAGTCCGAATTCATCGGTCCCATCACGGAACCGAATCTGATCGGGGGTCGACTCGTTCAGGAGGAGCCGGTCCCGGCCAACCATCGAGATATACAGATCCACATCACGATCGCCATCAACATCACCGGTCGCAATCCCCATTCCGTGCCCAGGAATTTTCGGAATGCCATCTTCCACCCGATCGAAGGCCGTTTCACTCGCGGGATTGAGGCGATTTGCGTAGACGACGACCCGGTCGCCGGGTGTAGGGTCGGCAAGGTCACCACCATCAATGAACACCAACTCGGGCCGCCCATCACCATTCAGGTCGACGATTGCCACGCCACCTCCCACTGTTTCCGGAAGCAATTTTTCCCCGCGGGCGCCATCATCACGTTCGAACCCAACACCCCAGGCATCTGTCATGTCGGTGAATGCGATGGCCGCGTTCGTCAATTCCGGCGCTGGTTCGAGATCGACGCGTGGCGCCTCAACCGTCGTTTCATTGACCGTCCGAGAGACACTTGGCACGAGCAGCGAACGGGTGAGCAGAATTCCCCCCACGGCCGCAGCGCCGAGGCCGCCGATCCAAAGGCTTCGTCGGAACACCACCCCGATGATGGCATCTCGATCCGGCCGATGCTCGCCGCCTGGACCACCCGAAGGAGTGTCGCTGCGATCACTGGTCACGGCTGCGACTCCGCATCATTATCCATTGGGCGGGGCGACTCTGGGCTCGCGGGCTGAAGGTCGTAGATTGCCAGTGGCTCCGCAGCATGATCGGCAATCTCCGAACGACTTCGAGCCAATCGAATCACGGCGTCTCGAGCGTTATCGTCGGGGCGGAGAAGCTCAAACTCTCGTTCCGCGGCGACCGCCCCGACCTCATCACCCCTGGCGCCGCGAATCGTCGCCGCGAGAAACCAAGTCCGGGCCATCTGCGGGTTGAGTGTGATCGCTCGGGAAATCGCGGACTCGGCATCGGCCAGCGCCGCGTCATACGCCGGTCCCGAGTCGAAGCGGCGGGCGCGTTCGAAACGAACGGTGGCGAGTTCGATCCAGACTCGCTCATCGAGGCTGAAGTCGTAACCTCGCTCGACCGCCACCGGGTAGCCACACGCGATGATGCGTTCGAGTCGCCGAATTGACTCATCAAAGTCGCCGTTTTCTCGGGCAATCGCCGAAGCCTGCCAGTCGACTGCCCAAGGCCACTTCAACTCGGGATTTTCCGCCGCTCGTCCGAGCGCCACGGCCGCGTCGTCAATCCGGCCTTCACGAAGCATGGCTCTCGCCTGATTCAAGGCTCCGTCTGCGAACCCCAGTTGCTCCACGGCCGCGAATGCCTCAACCGCCTGCGCGAGCTGCCCCTTCGCGACTCCGCCGCCCGTCGAAGCGCGGACCAACCCGATCCCGTAATCATTCCAACGCTGCCAATCGGGTGCTTCCAGCGTCGTCGATCCGCCGCCACCCTGACCAATCGGGATTTGAACCGTGGTTTCCGCGAGATCCAAAATTGGCAGGGATTTGACCAACTCCGCCCCGGCGACCCCAAAGGCGTGGCCCATCAACGCGGCATTGAATTTGCGATACCGCAAGCGACCACGAACCTCCAGCACACCGGAGGCTCCGGAGGGAACCATGATTCGATAGTGCGTCAGATCAGCCGCCCCCGGCGGAACCTGATGGTTGTAAAGCGGGACGAAGATGTCTTCGGGGTTGCGTTGCTCGATCCGATTTCCGGCCTGATCAAGTAGCCAGACGTCGAGAAATTTCGCCCGCGGATCGACGTGACCAAATTCGTCGATCCCGCCACTTCGAGAACGCATCGTCATCGCCGACTCGACCGAGGTCCGGATGCCAACTTCCAGATCAAGCCAAACTTGGTTGCTGTCGGCAGTCCCTTGAGTCAGTGGATGACCAAGACCAAGAGTCCTGACCACCGCTTCCAAGAGAATCGTCTCGCCGGGTATGACCGCCACCGACTGCATACCAATCGGACCGCGGAATTCACCGTCGATGCGACCCTCTGACCGAAGGCCGACCAGATCGAGCCTGACCGCGCCCTCATTGAAGCGCACGCAGGCATCCAGCACACGATCGGCCCGCGCTCGATCGCCGCGACCCAGTGCTGCTTCGATGGCGACGAGGGCTGGATTCCCTGCGTGGAATCCGTGATCGTGCACCGTGTCTCGACCTGATTGATCGCGAATTCTCGCCGAGACCGTATCGCTGGGGACCAAGGCCATATGGCAGTCGTTGCAATCATCGCTGATCTTCCCAGGCCAGTACCAGGAGCCAATCCCTCGCCCCGAGACCCCAGAAAGACGCCAAGTGTCGTAATGATTTTGTCCGGCCAGCCATTTGTATCCATTGAGCGTCTCGGGGAGGAAAACCTTGTGACACGCTCCGCAGAACTCCGCGGTCTCATGAACAGGCTTCAGGAACGTCCGCTTGTGAAAATCAGGTTTGGCCAGAATAAGCTGCCGATTCACCCACTGAAGAAATCCTGAATCACTAAACGCGAACGGATACCGCGGTGGATCACGGAAGGTGTAGGAGGCATTCCCCAACGTTGTCACGTCCTCGATTCCGTGACAAACGATGCATCCGATGCTCGCACTCCCCAGCGGGTCCACCGAAACCGCGTCGGCCATTTCCGGATCTGTCCAACGGGACTCGCTCCATGACCCGGTCATAAGAATTGCCGGATCGTGACATCCGGCGCAGAAGCGGCTGATTTCCACAGAACCAAAACGGTCGATCATGGCCTGACGAGTATTTCGTACGCTAAAAGCGTAGACCGGATTGTTGAATGAACTCCTCGCATGCACTGAGTCCGCCCACTGGGAGTGCGCGTCCGAGTGACAACTGATGCAGTGGTCGTTTCCCAGAAGATGTGCTTGGGGAATGACCTCATCCTGCGCCGTCTCTAAAAGCGATGGTGCGAAGTCCGCGTTACTTGAGACCGTTAGCGCGACAGGCATGACGTCCGCGGCTGGTTTTTCGACCGGAGAGGCGAAGGCAAAGAGCAGCCATGCGGCGAGCGCGACTCCTCCGCCCGACCAGGCCACGCCAACCCGCCATTGCAGTCGTGGTCCGACTAGTCGATGGAGAATAAATAGCCAGATTGCGATGAGCGGACTCGTCGCATGAACCCAGAAGAGGATCGATCTCGCGAATGAATCGTCGATCCCCAGTCGCACCCCACCGATCTCCACCCGGACCAGAACCACCCCGGTTATCAGCAGTGCCACGGCAATCCAGAGCAGGCCCCAGCCCACGGCCACGGCGCGTCGATTTCGTCGATGCCGCCCACGTCGGGCATGACCGACGCCGTAGACGATGAAAGGCACGATGAGAGAGAGTCCGAGGACCAAATGGAGGAGAAACGCCCAGAGGTAACTGCCGTCCTCCCTCGCCTCACCTGACCACCAAGCTGCCACGTCGGTCGTCACGAGGATTAAACTGTCTACGAGCAGAAGGCCGAACAGCACCAGTACGACCTGCAACCAACGCCGAAGGGCCGGCGTGATCACCGGTCCTTTGACCCGTCGCGTGGCATGTTCGTTAGACGTGTTCATGATGGGGCCTATCGGAATATCGACCACCCGCCGCCGTCACCTTCCCTCTTTCCATTCACGCATCGATGCTCGCCCACCGATGAGGCTTCAAGCATGGTCGTCCGCCGACTCAGTGCGGCACTTCCTTGACGGCATTCCGGTTCCAGGCGGGCACGTGAACCGTGATCGGTCCCTTTCCGTGGATCTTGCATTGGCATGCGAGTCGACTGTTCACCTGAAGGCCTGGAGCTTCCTCGACCCGATCCTCTTCGTCGTCGTCACTCTCGCTCACCTGATCCATGCCCTCTTCGACATACACGTGGCAGGTTGAACACGCGCATACGCCACCGCAGGCATGCTCGATGTTGATTCCGTGTTCGATGGCAAGCTCCAGGAGATTTTCTCCTTCACCACCCATGAGGTCCCACTCCGACTGCTCGGTGCTGGTGAGTCCTTCGGGATCTTCCAGAACGAATTTGACGGGCACGATCGGAGGACCGTGTTCTTCGCCACTGTGCTTCATGTGCATCGATCGGGATCCTTGATCCAAGGGGCTGAACCCGTCGGGGTGACGGTCGGTGAACGGTTCGAGAACGCGGACCTTCCAGGTGGGGCCAGAACCGGGTCCTCGCGGGAGGAATACCGTGCAATACGTCATCATAGTCTCAACTGAGCAACGGTTCCCGGGAAGATGGCCTAGTCGGATGCTACGCTGATCGATTCAAGTCCCCGCCAAATTTGCTCATGAGCCTTCCCACCACTGAAATCTCGTCCCCAGATCCACTTGGTCTCACGGCTGAGGGGTTTGCGGCCGCCTCGCAACTCGCCGGCCTGACCCGAGGCAGAGGCGGCATTGAGACCTACCGGCGTTTCCACCGTGACGGAATCGTGCCGCACGGAACCTCCCCAGCCACCCACCCAGTCGGCCGACGCGAAGTCGAGGGTGAGACCATTAAATTTACCCTCTCGCTCCCAGGCGGTGTCGAAACCGAGTCGGTTCTGATTCCCATGCGGAAACGGAATGGCACCGTCACCCGGACACTCTGCGTCTCCAGCCAGATTGGTTGCGCGATGGGCTGTCGATTCTGCGAGACCGCCCAGATGGGTCTCGTTCACCAACTCCGAACCGAGGACATCGTGGCCCAGTGGTATGCCGCCGCCCATGAGATCGGCATCAGGCCAAAAAACATCGTCTTCATGGGTATGGGCGAACCCACCGACAATCTAGACGCCGTGATTCCCGCGATCAGAATCCTCGCCGACCATGACGGCCCCGCGATTGCGGCGTCGAACATCTCGGTCTCGACGGTCGGAAATCCCGATGGCATCCGTCGACTGGGCGAACTCGCCGCGGAACCCGGCTTCCGCCGTCTCAACCTCGCGGTCAGTCTCAACGCTCCGAACGATGCGATCCGCGCCGAGATCATGCCAGTGGACCGAGCTTGGCCCATGGACGATCTCATGAATGCCATGCTCGGATGGGCCGGCCGACCGAAGTCCGCGATCTGCGTGGAGTACGTCTTAATTCCTGGAGTCAATGATGGCCTTCAACACTGCGACGAGGTTTGTGAATACCTGCGTCCCCTTCGATGCTCACTGAACGTCATTCCCTACAACCCGCGTCGCGACTCGCCATGGCCGGCCCCCACTGAATCCTCCGTGACCATATTTACAGAACGAGCGATCGCAAACGGTCAATTCACCAAAAGACGCGGAACCAAGGGCCGCGATGTGATGGCGGCCTGCGGTCAACTCGGCAATCCCGAGATCCGGAATCGACGACGGGTACCCGACGATTCACCGATTGCGGTCACGATCCGAGGCGATCGAGGAATCGCCACTCCCGAACGAGCGAATACCCCCCTATGAGCAACCCATCAGACGAATCACAGGATCCCGATTTCGCCGAGGATCCCCTCCTTCGTACCGGTTCGAGCAGCCGGCGGTTCAAGGCCTACCTCGACCTTCTCAAACGCCGCCGAAGTCGCTCGAGTTCCGAACGAGTCATGGTGAACGGGCACGGAAACCTCCGATCGCTGAAGCGGTCCCGAAGCTCCCTGGACCTGCTCCGCACGTTCTTCACAATGCTCGGTCGTCATCGAGGCCCGATCATCGTCTCCCTGTGCACCCTGACCATTGCCACCTCGCTGAAACTGACCGTGCCCGCGGCGACGAAACTTGCGATCGATTACGCGTTCACGGGAGCCGGACTGCCGTCTGAGTGGGCGGCTTGGATTCCTGCCTCGTGGGATCTTGCCAATCCCCGTCGGCTGCTCGTCGCGATCGCGATCGCCATGGTCACCATCTCCTTCGCCGCCGTCGCAATCGGCCTCAGCGGGCGTTGGCTGGCGACGAAGGCGACCCGACTCCTCGCCGTGGACGTCCGTCGAAAAGTGCTCGACCACATCATTCGATTTCCGCTGCAGCGAATTCATGACCTGAGGTCCGGCGGTGTGGCGAGCATGCTCCGTGATGATGCCGGTGGAGTCGCGGAACTCATCTTCGGCCTGGTCTACAACCCATCACGGGCGATCATTCAGTTAGTTGGAAGCCTGGTCATCCTCGCCTTCACCGACTGGCGTCTGCTCCTTGGAGCAATCGGCCTGCTTCCGATGGTCTGGCTGACGCATCGGACCTGGATCGGTCGGATCCGCCCCCTCCATCGCGATCATCGGCTTCTCCGATCGCAGGTCGACTCTCATGCCACCGAGGTCTTTGGGGGCATCCGGGTCGTGAGAGCCTTCGGAAGAAGCCGAGGCGAATCAAGTCGTTTCGTTCGCAGCAACAACCTGATGGCCCGGCAGGGCATCAACATCTGGTGGTGGTCGAGGATCACCGAGTTGGCCTGGGCCGTCGCGGTCCCCCTCGCGAGCACCGGCCTTCTGCTCTACGGCGGCCTCCAGGTCATCCAAGGCGAGATCACGACCGGCGATCTGGTCATGTTCCTCACCTACCTCATCATGCTGCTCGGCCCGGTCGAGACGCTCGCGGCCACCGCCACCAGCCTCCAGACCAACCTCGCCGGTCTCGATCGGATTCTCGACTTGCTCGACGAGCCCGTTGAAATGCCGGACCGCGACGATGCGCGAGATCTGGTTCCGGAACTCGTCGAAGGACGAGTCGAGGTGCAAGGCCTGGGATTCACCTATCCGGGGACTGAGAAGCCCGTGCTTCGCGACGTCGAATTCGTGGCGCACCCCGGCCACTTGATCGCGTTCGTCGGCGCGTCAGGAGCAGGCAAGACCACCCTGTGCAACCTGATCGCTCGATTCCAAGATCCCACCGAAGGCTCAATCAGGCTCGATGGAACCGATCTTCGAGATCTCCAACTCGACGCGTACCGATCCCTCCTCGGCATCGTCGAGCAGGATGTCTTCCTCTTCGACGGAACGATCCGCGAGAATATCGCCTTTGGTCGACGTGACGCGAGCTTCGAGGAGATCAGAGAAGCCGCCAACGCCGCCAACGCCCTCGAGTTTATCGAGGCGACCCCGCAAGGCTTCGAGTCATTGATCGGGGAACGCGGCGTTCGACTTTCGGGCGGCCAGCGTCAGCGACTCGCCATCGCCCGCGCCCTCCTCGCCGATCCGAGGATCCTCATCCTCGACGAAGCGACCAGCAACCTCGACTCGGCGAGCGAACGACTGATTCAGCAGTCGATCAACCGTCTTCTCGTCGGCCGAACCACCTTTGCAATCGCTCATCGACTGAGCACCATCCGGCACGCGGATCTCATCGTCATTCTCGAAGGCGGAACGATCATCGCCAGCGGAACGCACGAAGAACTTCTCGAGAAAAGTGATCAATACCGCGACATGGTCGCCATCCAGACGGCACCGGCCGAGATGGAACGCTGAGCCCGACGTCGAGCCCCCACACGCAGATTTCCGAATTCCCGATCGACGAACGCCATGCCGCAGGATCTTGACATCACGATTGCCGGCGAACCCGTGAAGCTCCTCGCAGATCGCGCCGCCTTGCTGGTCGACCGAAGCCACCTGATCATCGCCGATCTTCATCTCGGAACTCCCGAAACACATCGATCGCTCGCAGTCTCCATGCCCGAAGGCATCGCGGAGGAAGCACTCGATCGGCTCGAGCGGATCGTTGCCAGATGGCACCCGAAACGCATCACGCTGCTGGGCGATCTCGTCCAACTCGCCGATGATCCCGATGATCCCGATGATCCCGATGATCCCGATGATCCGCTGATCGCCGCATTCACCCGTTGGCGCCACCGCATCAACCTTCCGATCTCGATGATCGGCAGCCATGCGGAGGCGTCAGGCACCATTCCTCCGTCATGGCGAATCGATGATGACGGTGAGCATCGACGAATCGGGCCACTCGAACTTCGGCATCATCCGCGACCGGACGATGGGGAATCCACGGACCAAGACCCGATGCTCATTGCGGGGCATCGACATCCCGTGATCTCCCTCGGTTCCGGATCCCAGAGAACACTCGCTCACGCCTTCGTACTCGAACCCCGCCAGTTCATCCTTCCCGCGTTCACCCCGTATGCAAGGGGCGTGCGGGTCAGGCCGGCCGCGTCACGGTCGGTCTATGCCATTGCGAATGGTTCGGTGGCCGAGATCCACGGAGATTGAACGCGACGCCGATCGCCGGGCGACCGAAGCGTCAATCCAACGGCTCGTCCGTCTGGCCTTGGAGTTTCGAGCCGAATCGCACATAGAGCATGCTGGTCGCGACCATCAGCAGCCCGACGCCGAGTGCGGAGACGACGCGATAGATCGTGGCCGACCGGCCGAGGTCGATCAACAGGAACTTGAGGGCGGTCACCCCAAGCAGCCCCAGGCCGATGTGGCGAATCATGGGAACATCGCGGATGAACCCCGCGAGGATGAGCCCAATCGCGTAAAGGGCCCAGAAGACACTCAACGCCGCATTCAAGGTGACGTCGTCGGGACCGAAGTAGTCGAGCAGGGCCAGTGACCCAAGCACGAGGCCCAAGGCGATTGCTTCGAGGCCCGCGATGCGGACGAAGTTTGCTTGCCTCCAAACGCCGGCGACGTCGTACCTGGCGGCGCGAGGCCAGTCCCAGGCGATCACCACGAGGGCGGCGATCGCGATCGCACCACTCCAGAAACGAAGATTCGAAGCGAAGAGCGCGGACGTCGCACACGGACTCCATCCGATGAATGCGTCGGCGATCGAGAGAAGCGCCCAGAGCCACGCCGCCACGAGAACCGAACCCGCCGCGAGCGATCGACCGATCCGCAGCGGCATCCGACCCGAAATGAGGACGAGGATCGTACCCACGACCAAGATTCCGATGGTCGCCGCGAAGAGATTCCCGACGACCGGCGACCAGGGGGTGTCCGCGGAAACGAACCGCAGCATCGCAGCGAACGCACCCACCAGGAGGAACTGCACGCTGCTCGCCCACCCGACGATCCGGAGGCGCACCGGGGAGATCGTGATCCCGGTCTTCCGAGCGAGGTCAATCATCATCACCACGAGCGCCGCGAAGGGGATCATCGCCCAGCCGAACAGTACGAGCGCCGAATGGCCGTCGTTCCTGCCGAATCCCTGACGCTGCAGCACGAGACCGAGCAGGAGCGCTGCGGCGATCGACGTCGCCAGCAGATTCAATCCGTAGGCGGCGGACCAGCCCGCGCGGTCCCGTCGACTGCGCTGCACAACGAGGGCCGCGAACGCGGGGATCCCCGCCACCACGATCGACAGAAGCGACGCGTCGTACGCGAAGAACATCATGGAGGGGACGAAGATCAGCCCGCCCATCCAGAGCGCCGCCGAGGGGCCCGACGGCGTTAGATCGCCCGAAGCCGTGGATCGAACCGGCCACAGACGAGCGACGGCCGCGACGACCACGAGCGCCAGAAGCGCTAACCACTGCTCGGAGATCGGCTCCCACTGCCAGCCGGACCCTGCAAACCATGGATCGACGTTGCGATTCCCCGCGTTCATGAAGACGACCACCGTCGCGGCGAGCTGGCCGAGGATGGCGACGATCAGGGAGCACACTGCCACGCCCCGACTTCGAAGTCGATGGGCAAGATACGCCGCGGCGAAACCGAGTCCGCACCAGGCGACCGGGATCGCGGGCCCTTCCAGCAGCAGCCCCGCGGCGACGAAGAGCAGCACCGCGGTCTCGACCCAGAGCACCAGTGACATGAGGTCAACCGCCCGCTCGCGTCGCCTCAACGGCGATCGATCCTCCGAAGGGCGGATGGCATCGAGACCGGTTCCCGCCTGGAAGATCGCGACCATCGACAGGGCCGCCAGCCCCAGCGGAATCCAGCCCTCCAGCGTGTTCCATGCGACCCCACCACCGCCGGCCGCCCGAACCGCGAGCGGCATCGCGATTGCGAACACCGCGGTCGACGCGAACCCGAGACCCGCGTTCCACTTCGAGGCGACCCCGCGTATCGCCATGTGCAACGCCTGGGCGTGAACCAACAGCCACCACCCGGATCCGATGATCAGAAGAACCGTGACCTCCCCGCGGTCGATCGAGAGGAACATCCAGGGGAGCGCGGCGACGAGGAGGATCGCGAAGGCGGGGATCCGGATGCGGAGGAACGGTCGCGGCCGGATCGAGGCGGCGACGAACGCGACCACCAGCAAGCCGGTCAGATAGAGGCCGAGACCCGCCGGCCCACCATCCCCGCCGGCGAAATACGGCGCGAACGCGCCGGCGGCGATGCTCGTGATGCCGATCGCGACCGAGCCCGACCGGGCCGTCACGATGATCCCGAGGATCGTGACCACCCCCATCGCCACGAGCGAACCGAGGGGATCGAGCAGTCCGAGGATGGTGCCCGCGACCCAGGCGTCGACGTAGAGGGTGCCGAGGCCCGCGATGAAGAGTCCGACGGCCGCCGCACGGCCGTATCGTCGGAGCGACAACTCCCCGACGCCGAGAATCACCGCACCGAAAGCCGCCAACATCGCGGCCCGCACCCCGGCGGGAATATTGCCGATCCACCCATTGTCGTAGGCGAGTTTCGCGAAGAACGCCGCAGCGATCACCACGATCACACCACCCACCAAAGCCATCACCCGGCCGCCGATCAACTGCTCAAGACCACCCCGACGCGATCCCGCCTTGGCAAGGAGTGATGGGATGTCATCATCTTCTGGCGGAGAAGTAACTTCGGAGCTCGCGTCGTGATCGGGTGCCGTCGGCGGCAAGGGCGGCGGTGAGGCGCGAGTTCCTGGAAAAAGAGCCGCGGCCGACGGGACGGTCGGAGTCGCCTCGTCGGCCGCATGGGCTGCAGCTTTGGGAGCGGACCGTTGCGGGTCCGCGGGTAGTTGTGGATCAGTCGTGGATTCGAAAGCTTCCGTTGTCGTGAAGTCTCTCGAAGAATCTTGCTGTTGCTCAGTCGACCCAATCGAATCCGAAGTCGACCGCTTCTTCTCAAGTTGATCGATCCGATCAACCAAGTTCGCCAGTTGAGATTCAATCCGATCCAATCGGTCTTCAGTTGGCACAGGTGAACGCTACCCACCGCAAGGATGCTTCGTCAAGCCTGCGCCGCGCTTCAACCAAGTCGGCCACGCCATGATCGACGTCCCGTGACGTGCAGTACCAGGCTCCACCACTGAAGCAATGTGAACACCGTCAGCGCTACCGGATGGAGCAACACGCCAGACCAAGCCTGTTGAAATCGTGCTGCAAGCAGAACTCGAAGCGTGAGCTGCACGATGATCGCCGCCAATGCAAACCCTGCTGCGGCCATTGAAACGCCCGAAAATTCCGCTCCTAAACTCGAACTCACCGCCACGACACCAAGGATGATCCAAGGCGCCACGTGCCCACCGAGATGAAGGACGGTCAGCAGAAGGAGCAGAAAAATGTTTCCCAGGCCTTCATATGCGTTCTTTGCAAATCCACTCCAGGTCTCTCGAAAACCGTGGTACATGCGGCAGTGGACGATATCGGTGCCATCGAAAATGTCCGTGGCAAATCCGGCACGCCGAAAAATGCGGGGAAGTCGAACGCCATCGTGCATCGAATCCTTGATGACCGCATGTCCTCCAACCTCAAGCCAAGCATCCCGCCGAGCGAGCACGAACTGACCGCACGCCGCACTGGCCGCGGGATCCAAACTCGCACGCATGCGGCCAATCGGCAGGTAGCTCATGAGAATGAAGTGAATCAAAGGAACGACTAAGGTCTCGCCGACCGTGCCGGTTCGTTCGTGAGGAAATGCCGAGAACAGAGCGATGTCACCATTCGCACTCCGTTGAGCGCGAACTGCCGCACGAGTGCGTCTCAGACAGTCCGCAGCGAACCGAACATCCGCATCGGTAAAGAGCAGCCAGTCTGTCTGACCCTGTCGCCCCATGCGATCACAGGCGTGCTGTTTTCCGTTCCATCCTGATGGGAGCGGATTCACCTCAGCCTTGATCACTCGAGGATCTGCGTCCACCAATCTCGCAAGGATCGTCGGTGTCGCATCGTCGCTTCCGTCGTCGTAGACCATGACGGTCGTCGACGATGCCGGATCGGCATCCGCAGACTCTAAGGCACTTTGAACACACGCTTCAAGGTTGACCGCTTCGTTGCGAGCGGGAATGCACACGGTGACCGACCAGCCTTCGTCATCTGAGTCGTTGACGACTGGGGCCCGTCGAAACCGGCTCAGGTTTCGGAGGGAGATCAACAAGGCGATGGCAGAGACGACCACCGCACCAACCATCCACCAGGCCAGCCAGTCCGACGCGCCGGCCTCTGCCGCGGGCGGCGCGGCTTGGATCATGCCCGTCAGAAAGAAGGCTCCTAGATTCGAACTCATACCGACCCCTTTGGCGCGGAGCGTTTCGCCGCGATGCCGCCGGCCCGACCTCGAATTCGAAGCCAGGCATCCATGAACGGGTTGATCCGGTGCCTTCCCCCCACGAGGACCTCGAACGCCGATTCATCGCGGGCAATGCTCGCCGCGGCAAGATCTTTCGCGCATCGACGCATTCCTTCTTCCATGGCGCGGTACCAGTCTGTGGTGGAACCTGCATCCGGCGAATCGCATGACCGGACCGCGACCAGCAGTTCAGGCCTCGCGTCCTGCCAGAACACATATTCGATCGAGATCACCACGACGCTCGGCGAGCGTTCGCAGGCCGCTGCAATCGCCGCCGCGCCAGGCCGAAGTCGAATCGGCTCGCGTGGATCCGTGAATCGCCCCTGCGGCGTGAGGCCCAAAATCGTGTCTGGTGATTGCGTCAGACGCTGAAGCACATGACGCCGCATTTGACCCATCGAGGTTGGATCGTCGGGATCGATGCCGAACACCCCAAGGCGGCGGAAGAACCGGAATCGCGAGAGTTGCTCGTTGGCCATCGGCATGAGGATGTCTCGGCCGGCAAAGAGCTTGCGCCAGAGCACGAGGCCGACCAGCGGATCCCACCAAGACACATGACTGATCAGGGTGATCAGGGAGCGGTCCGCGTCCAATGCCTCTTCAAGGATCTCCCGACTACCGTTGAGAAGTCTCAACGCGTGAAAACGCCGCGACACGAGTCGAGTCGCGTACCACGCGAAAAACCGGCGGAATGCAGGTGAGGGCCGATCCTCGATCAGCCCGTCATCACCGTTTCCTGACATGCTTCCTCCTGCCCAGAACTCGAAGTTCGAGGATCACCAATCCCAAGATCATCAGCGACGGCGAGTGCGGCCGTGACCCCACTCATGAGCACCATCGGAACGCCGGGCCCGGGGTTCACGCTTCCGCCAGCAAGATACAGATTCCGAAGCACTCGGCTTCGATTTCGCGGTTTGAATCCTCCGGCCAGACGGCCGTGGCTCGCCAGCCCGTAGATCGCGCCACCTTCCGCGTTGTACATCCGGTCAATGTCCTGCGGGGTCAGATGGCGTTCGACGACGATGTGCGACTCAATGTCTTCCATGCCCATCCGCTTGATTTTGTCCATCACCACCGGTCGGTACTGCTCAAGAAGTCCGCCACGGCCGCCCCATTCCTGCCCGGGGCGAAGGTAGGGCGTGTGAATGAGCGCGTACAGCGCCTCTCCGCCCTCCGGTGCCTGGCTGGGGTCGGTGCGGCTCGGTGCCGCGAGATAGATGGACGGATCCCGGGCGGGAATCCCTCGGTCATAGATATCCGCAAACTCTTCCCGCGGATCCTGGCTGAACAGAAAACCATGATGCAGCAGATGGTCGTACTGGCGATCGAGCCCAAGGTAAAAGACCACCCCGCTACAAGCCGGCGTGTACTTCCGACCAATCTTCGCCTGCTCGTTGAGCGCTCGATCGTCGCCCATGAGGTCACGGTAGGTTCGTTGTACGTCGCAATTACTGACCACCAGATCGGCCTTGACGATTCTTCCATCCTCAAGTTCGACGCCGGAGGCCCGTTTCCCGTTGTGAATGATCTTCTTCACTCCGGTCCCCAAGATGATCTCGGTCTCCTCCTCGCGAAGAATCTTTTCAAGGCTTGCGGCGACCATCCTCGTGCCGCCCATCGCGTAGCAGCAACCGTGATCTACTTGCGCCGCGGCAATCAAAGTGAGGATCGCCGGTGCCAAGAACGGACTCGATCCGACGTATTGGAGAAAGTGCTCGCAGAGCTGCGCCACATGCGGTTCGCGAACGTGCTTGTGGATCGTCGCCCCAACATTCGAATGCATCCGCATCGCCAGGACATCCTTGAGGATCCCCGGTTCCGTGGTCGGGGTCGACCGCATCATGTCCGGGATTCCACCGATGTCCTTGTAGAAGAAGACCTTTTCGCTCAGCCCGTACATCCGTCGGCTGTAGTTGATGAAGGATCGCCAGCCGTCGCCGACTCGCTGCCCTGGAAACTGTTGGTCGAGCGCCGCAACCATGGTTTCAAGGTCGCCACGAAGGTCGAGTACCGTTCCGTCTTCGTACATGCATCGCCACTGGGGGTCGAGATCGACAATGTCCACGTAGTCCGAGACCGTCCTCCCCGTTCGCTCGATGATGCCGCGGATCACCTGGGGCATCGTGAGGATGGTCGGCCCCATGTCGAAGGAGAACCCAGACTCCTGCAGGACGTTCATCTTTCCGCCGAGATGCTCATTGCGATCGATGATCGTCACATCCAACCCTCTGGTGCGGAGTTCGACCGCCGCAGCCAAACCGGCCAATCCACCCCCTACCACGACTGCGCTGGTTCGTTCCGTTGACATGCTGACTTCACTCCAATGTCATGCCCTATGAATTCTCACTGGGCGTTTTCAAGATCCTATTGAACACGATCGATCTGCTCGATTAACTCGTGTCCGGCGGTGGGGTGATGCCTCGCCCCCACCGGCGAACCATCTTCTCAATCATTCGCTTTCCGCGGGAGTCGGGCTCGCCCGCAGGTATTCGCCATCGCGCGGTTCGAGTCACCACGACCGGGCGGGTCATCGCGAGCAGCCCCTCCGTGCCTCGACTGCTCCCCCATCCGCTGCGACCAACCGGCGAAAGCGTGGCGGCAGGATGAGCACTCGGAATCACGCAATCGTTGATCGTGACCAGACCGCCTCCCAGCAGGGGAATCAATCGGTCGACCCGGCGGTGATTCGCGGTGAACACACTGGTGGCCAGATGCTTTCCGCCCCGCTGGTGCAAGGCGAGGAGTTCCGTTTCGGTTCGCCAGGGGCGAACGACCAGCAAGGGGCCAAAGTGATCGCCGTCGAATGCCTCAGCGTCCAAAGGGCAGTCGAGAATAACCTGAGGGCGTACCCGCCGTCCCTCCGCCGGATCGGCAACTTGAGCGGCTGGCCGACCACCTCGTCGGATCGCGTCTTCCACGAGATCCCGATGACGTTTTGCCGCGTCGGCGTCAATCAGGTTTCGCATCCCGGCACCCGCGGCCAGCGGTACGAGTGCTGCCACAAACGCGGCATGCTGCTCCGCATGAACGAGTACCCGCCGCGGCGCCATGCAGGTCTGACCAGCGTTCATCGTCACCGAGGCCCAGACACTTCGCGCGGCGACCACTGGATCTGCGTCATCGAAGACAATCGCCGAATCACAGCCGGAAAGTTCAAGTGTGGTAGGGAGCAATCGGCCGGCCGCGGACTCCGCGACCAAGGTGCCGATGGCCGTGGAGCCAGTGAACACAACATGATCGAGATCCGGTTCCTGGAGCAGCTGGCTCCCGGCGGTCCGGCCCGACGACATCACGACCACATCGTCCGGGGAAAGACCGGCCGCGTTGGCGAGTTCGAGAAGCCGACGCTGCGTTTTCGGTGATCGTTCGCTGGGTTTGACGATCACGCGATTCCCCCCGAGGACCGCTTGGACGATCTGAATACCGAGGAGTTGGATTGGATAGTTCCAAGTACCGATGATGCCGACGCGACCAAGCGCGACCCTTCGCACCAGGCCACGCTGACCCAGAAGCCACCATGGCCGCCCCGGAAGAGAGTGGTCCTTGAGGATTCGACTCGCTCGCCGTGCGTGCCAATGGCACGCGGCGATCAGCGGCATCAATTCCGCAGTCATGGTCTCCCAAGGTGGTTTTCCGACTTCGGATTCGGCCAGCGATGAGAGCGCCTCCAGATCCGCCGCGATCAATCGCCCGAATCGTCGCGCCCACGCACAACGTCTCTTGGATCCCGGACCCCCAAGCCCTTCGTCTGCCGATGATCGGCGGGGCGATGGTGAGGTGGGTTTCATCCTCGGTTCGTTCGGTTCGTTGGGACCGTGTTGACCATCGGTCTCATTCGAGCCACCATCCGTCATCACTTGGAGAGCCTGAGAGCGCTCAGGATCCGTCGGCGGGGTGGTTCGTGACGCCGGTTGGTTGATGATCGATTCAGAAGACACCGGGAATCTCCAAGGCCATTCCGACCAGAAGTGAATTCGCGAGTAGTCTACCCACGGATTCGATTCTCCCCGCCTTCTTCGGTCACGGGCGGCCGAATTCGCATCCGAAAATAACCCCAGACGAAATGATTTTCATGATTGCCCCGCCCACGCCCCCGAACAGTGCCGAGAAGCCCAACATCGCCATCGTCGGTGCTGGGCCCGGCGGTCTCGCTGCAGGCATGCTCCTGGCTCAGGCTGGGGCCCAAGTGACGATTCATGAGGCCCAGCCAGTCATTGGTGGCCGGACCCGCCGCACCGTGGTCGGCGACTACGCCTTCGATACTGGCCCAACTTTCTTCATGATGCCTTGGGTGCTCGAAGAGATTTTCTCCGCCTGCAATCGCCGCCTTTCGGACTACGCCGATCTCCATCGCCTTGATCCCATGTACCGACTCCTGATTGGGAGACCGGACCAAGCGCCTCTACAAATCGACGCCACGCAGGATGTGGAACGCATGGCCGCAACTCTCGATGGCATCGAGCCAGGGGATGGGGCCGCCTTCCGCCGATTCATGCACGATAATCGTCGCAAACTCGAACTGATGACCCCGATTCTTCGTCGGCCCATTCGATCCCCACTGGATCTCTTGAGGATGGACACCCTGAAGGCTGGTCCTTCGATCAAGCCATGGCAGTCTGTCCATAGCCATCTCTCCGGGTATTTCAAGAACGAACACGTCAGACTCGCACTCTCCTTTCAGAGCAAGTATCTGGGCATGAGCCCATTCGAGTGTCCGGGCCTCTTCTCGATTCTCCCGTTCATCGAGTACGAGTACGGAGTCTGGCACCCCAAGGGTGGATGCAACCAGTTGATCGAGGCCATGGCAAATGTCTTCACGGAACTCGGCGGTCGGATCCACGTCGACGATCCGGTCGAGGGGATCGAGTTCGATGGCCGACGGGCAACCGGTGTCCGATCACGAACCGGCGTCCATCGCTACGACGAGATTGTGATTAATGCGGATGCAACTTGGGCGTTGAAGAACCTGATCCCCACCGGCCTTCGCCGAAAGTGGTCCGACCCGAAGGTCGACTCCAAGAAGTATTCCTGCAGCACCTTCATGCTGTACCTCGGAATCGAAGGCGAAATCGATCTGCCGCATCACACGATCTATACCTCCGAGACATATCGGGAGAATTTGGACGATATCGGTGGTGGGCGCCTCACTCAGGATGCTTCGACCTATCTCCACAATCCATCCGCCATCGATCCGAGCCTGGCTCCGGAGGGATGCAGCTCGCTCTACGTCTTGGTTCCAACGCCCAACGATCGGGCCGACATCGACTGGGACGTCGAGGGCCCGAAGCTTCGAACCGCGACGCTCGAAAAGCTTGAAACGGTGTTTGGTATCGAGGGAATCGGCTCACGGATCCGAGCCGAGAAAATGGTGACGCCCGCCGATTGGTCCAACGAGCGGATCAACCATGGGGCCACCTTCAATTTGGCCCATGGCCTCGATCAAATGCTCCACCGTCGCCCGCAGCACAAACTTGAGGAAGTCGATGGCGTCTGGCTGGTCGGGGGTGGCACCCATCCGGGCTCCGGACTTCCAGTGATCTTCCTTTCGTCCCAGATCACCGCAGGCCTCCTGTGTGAGCAGCACGGACTCTCGACACCGCACGCATGGCAGCCGCTTGCCGAGGCGATCGGCGCGGGCGAGCCCAGTTCGTCGTAGCATTCCCCGCGTGGAACTCACCTACGCCAGCTATCTTCGTATTCCCCAGCTCCTCTCGTTGCAGGTCCCCGAATCGGACGGACCAGAGCACGACGAGATGTTGTTCATCATCATTCACCAGGTCTACGAACTCTGGTTCAAGCAACAGATTCATGAGACCGAAGGACTTCGACGCATGCTCGAAGCCGATGATCTCATCGCAGCCGAGGCAACGCTCGGACGGATCCTGACCATTCTGAAGACCATGGTCGGCCAGATCGACGTGCTCGAGACCATGACTCCTGTCTCCTTCCTCTCGTTTCGTGACTTTCTCGCGAATTCAAGCGGGTTTCAAAGCGTCCAGTTCCGCGAGTGGGAATTCATTCTCGGCCACAAGCGGGAGCGACCACTCGCAAACTACCCTGAAGGATCCGACGAGCGAGCCACCCTTGAGCGTCGTCTCTCGGAACCGTCCGTCTGGGAACATGTCTTGGGCTTCCTTTCCCGGCATGGCCTGGAGATCCCGCGTGAGGCATTTGCGGAGGGAACGGAACCCACCCGCTCGTGCGTCGCCCTGCACGCAGAGTTGATCCGCATGTATCGGGAGCTGCCAAGGCTGCGTGGGCTCTGCGAACTACTTGTCGATCTCGATGAGGGACTCCAGGAATGGCGATACCGCCATGTCAAGATGGTGGAGCGGACGATCGGCTTCAAGAAGGGAACAGGCGGCTCCCCGGGCGTTGGCTATCTGCAGAAAACGCTCTTTCAACCGATGTTCCCAGATCTCTGGGAAATTCGAACCGAACTCTAAGGCGTGTTTGAAACTTCTCCATTGGATTGCCGGACTTTCTAGTTTAGGATTGGTCTCCAGGAGACACCTTTGCGCCCGACCTTTCCTTCGGCGATTTCTTTGCCAATTATCCTGCTCGGTGCAGCGGCATCCGCCACGGCGCAGAACCAAACCGAGCTACTCTCGCCCTTGGTCACCGGAGGTGTCCCGTTTCGGGTCGAGGTCGAGTTGGTGGACTGGATCGGCGACGACCTGCCCGCCATCCACTCCGCGGCACACGCGATGCTCGGCCAACGGCTGCTCCTTGTGGGCGGCAAGACCAACGGCCTCCACAACTTTACCTGCGATCCCGATGTAAACTGGCCGGCGGCCGACTTCAATCACTCGCTCGTGGTCGTGGACTTCGCCACACGCGATACGTTCACCAGACCCCTTACCGAGCGCGATACGGGGCTCACTCCAAATCAGATGGCATCGCTCGCGTCGACCAACTCCCTGTCGAGACAGGCGGACGATCGGCTGGTTTCCCTTGGTGGATATGGCGTCGACGAGAACGGCGACTACGTCACCTTCTCCACGCTTCGGGTCTTCGATGTGGAAGGCGTGATTGGTTGGGTGCTCGGAGATCGCGTTCCGTTGTCCGAGCACATCGATTTTCATGCGGCCCCTGAAGACGCGTCGTCAGATTTCTTCACGATCTGCGGCGGGGTCCTGATCAAGAGTGGAAACGAATTCTGGTCGTGTCTCGGCCACGATTTCCAGGGGGGCTACGTCGACCTGAACGTCTGCCCTTCGATCGGAACCACGCAGGTCTACACCAAAAGCATCCGCCGATTTGCGCTCGACGCGACTCAGCCCGGCACACCACCGATCTACCTCGGCGAAACGACGTCTCCTCCGGCGTGGGCTCGCCGGCGCGATCTCAATGTGTTTCCCGCAACCGTCCCCGGCGGTGACGGCGCCGTCGCTCTCGGTGGCGTCTTCACGCTTGAAGAAGGCATCTGGACCGCACCGATCGTGATCGATTCGGAGGGTGCCATGTCGATGCGAGATCCCGATACGCCGGGAACCCTCCTTCAAGGATTCAACGTCTACGAATCTGGTGCGTTCTCCCTGTGGTCGGAATCTCGTCGAGAAAACTGGTTCATTGCCTTCGGCGGACTCGGCTACCAGGTGCTCGCCGAAGGAAAACTGGTCGAAAATCCAACCATCCCCTATTCGAACGAAGTACTCGCGGTTCGGTACGCCCCCGATTTGGATTCCTGGAGCCAGCACCTGACCGGCGCGTCCTTCCCGATGGACACGGACGAGAACGGCAACGTTTGGTTCAACGGCATCGAGACCTTCACCATTCCCCTGATCGACGAAACGCGGCACCAGATCGATCTGGATGCGATCACCGAAGCGACCTCGGTGGCGTATCTGTACGGTGGGATCATCGCCAACGGCCAGGGCATCGTGACCTTCCCGGACACGTTCGCCTCAAACCAGTTGTTCGAGGTCGTGCTCACCCCGGGTGCCGGTTGCCCCGCCGACTTGAACGATGACGGCGTGGTGAATTCGGCCGACCTCGCCGTCCTGCTCCTGGCCTGGGGACGGGCGCGGGATGGAACGCCCGCGGACTTGAACGCGGACGGCGTCGTAAGCAGTGCGGATCTCGGGTGGCTGATCGGGGCGTGGGGCGTCTGCCCCGGCCCCTGATTCCCATGGACGTCTGCTGGTCACCGTCGGGAACGGTGTGATTCTGACTGAAGTGGTGCATGCCCTGCACGCCGAGATCAGGCGACGCGGGAGAAGATGCCACCCTCAGCGGGCGATCCCGCCCTCGCCACCGAGGATCCTGATCCGACCGGTTCGCAGATCCCATTGCACCCGCTCGGCGCGAATGGGCGTCGCGGCCCCCTTCGACTGCACCGTGACCACCCGGCCCGGGCTTGCCCGAAGCATGGCGATCTGGGTATCGACGTTGTAATCAAATTCTTGACACTCGATGTCATGATCCGGAGTGCGGACGAAGACGCGGCCGATGCCTCTCACGCGGATTAACTCCGCCGGGCCCCCGAGTTCCACGCCGGCTGCCATCAGTTCGTTCTGGTCCTTCTTTGCAATCTCATCGGGTGCCACTTTGGACGGCTCGCCATCCACCAGCGGCGGGTCAGCCTGAGGTGCTTCGGCAGCCGCCCCGGCCCGATCTTCAGGACGTTCGAGCGTGACCTCAAGTCGATCCGCGGTCAACGTGAGGGTGTCCTCCGGATCGATCCCCGCATGCAGCACTTCGACCTCGCGCTCCATGATCACGAGATAACGGTCGTCAACCTCGCGGGTCATGGTCATCCGCCTCGCCCAGCGGAATCGACTGGTTCCATCGACACCGAATCCGGCAGTGGATGCGGGGCCGCGTTCAGCCTTGGAACTTGATGGCTCGGGATCATGCACGAGCAAACCCCCAGGGCCGTCGACCAACGCCTCCCGAGAAGAGACCGTGTATTCGACGTGATCGCCGTTCACGCGGAAGAGCCGAGGCTCACCACGACGAGCGGGACTTTTCCAAGTCCGGCTCTCCAGCACTGCATTGCCACGCGCGACGAGTCGATCGAGCGTCTTCCCGCCGTCCTTGCCGAGCAGCCCTTGGTCACGTTCACCGACCGGACGTACCCCGCCGACCTCGTTGGAAAGGTCAAGCGAAACGCGGCGAGCATCGAGCCGATCACTGGTCATTGGATCTGGCGTGCTTCGAACGCGAACGTCGCCTTCGAGATCGAGCCGGCCACCGCCGTCATTGACATCCTCGTTGTAGAGCATCGACTGCGACCAAGTGGCTGCCAAAGATGTCCGGGTCGGCGGCGAAGGCCGCTCGATTCGCCCCTTGGACTCCGGCACCACACTCTGGTCGTAGTAGCGAAACCGACCCGGTCCGATCCCTCGCACGGTGCGAGAGGCATCGTCGAATTGGACATCTCGAAGATGGTCCGCAACCACGTTGGCCCGAAGCACCATCACATCTTCACCTTCGAGTTGCAGCGTTCGATTGACCCCATCACCTTGGAGTCGGTCCGCGAAGACTCGAGCCCCTTCCTCCAGTCGGACTTGGACGCCATCCTCGGCATTGATGGTCGTGATCTCCACAGCGCCCACATCACCGCCGGCGAGCTCTCCGGCGATTCCAGACGCCGCCTCGGATGGTGGGCGCTCGTCTTCGGCACGAGGGCGGAATCGAACGTGTAGTCGATTCGTCCAGAGGGTCTGACCAGGATCACGCGCCTCGACGTCGCCCTCCGCCACCATCCCAGTCGGAATCGTCTGACCGTCATCAGTTCTCGCCAACGACAAATCAATCGAAGTTGCTTGAAGCGACCCGGCTTCGCCGACCCGATCCACCCGGGCACCACCGGTTGCGAGAATGCGTTCAATGGCCTCGCCATCGCCGCCCTTGACGAAATCAACCACCAGCGCGTCGGAACCCAGTTTGAATTCGTCGCTGGCGACCCGAACATCTCCGCGGAAGCGAGCCTGTTCCAGCCGTCCGTCGTCCTGAAGGTCGTCGAAGTCAAGATCGACGCCACCTTCCCAGACGATCTCCAGTCGGGGCGATCCGGTGGCGGCCGGAGGATTGTCCTGGCCAATCGCAGAGACCGCGGCGAAGGCGACCGCATGCTCGGCGCCGGGACCGGCTGCCAGCAGGGTCTTCATGCCCAACGAGAAAAGATCAGCAGCGCCACGAAATGCGGATCGCACTCTCATCGCCCCATCGTCTTCAAAGCGCATTCGGCCGGCGCCCACGAGCCCACCCTCTCCGTCGGCTCTGATCATCCAAAAACGTCCGCCTTTGAGCGCAAACCGAGGACTCTCGATGATGAGCGGATGCCGATCATCGCCGATCAAATCGATGCGTTCAGACTGCGTTCGATACTCAAGCCGGGCGCAGGAACCGGTCGCCCCATTGCCTTCGTCTGCCAAGGTGATCCCATCACCGGAATTGGATTCGATGACGATCTCGGCGTCCGCCCGCTGCTGCATCCGCGCGGCAGCATCGGGGTCCGGAACCATCACGAGACGACCAGAAAAATGCACGCGAACGATCTCAGAGTCGGGTTCGCTGGCGTGCGTCTCACGTACCGGGCCGTAGGTCATGGCGGAAACGGAAATGAGCCCCGACGCGCTGAGTGGCATGGCGTACGCTGGTACCGGAGGTATCGATGCAAAGGACGCGTCGAGACCACCTTCTCCCATCGCAAACGTGGCGACCAACCGATCACCTTCAACGGTGCTGCGGGTGGCGACGCCGTCGGCATCGAACGCCACTCGTTCTACGAGAACCTGGTCCTCCAAGATGAGCCGATACCACGCGTCAGAATCAACCGCTTCCTGCGTCTTCGCACCAGCACCACGGCTGCGGTCGATCCGCGCTTGCCCCTCACCGGTCTCACGATTCGCTGACCAGACCGCCGCATCCGAGACGCTCGCTTGATCCCTCGAATTCGCTTCGGGAGCGGGTTTCTTTCGAACCCCCGTCGCCTCCGCGATCACCGGTGCCGAATTCCCCGTCGCAGTCGCCGAGGGTGGCGATTTTGACGGCCGGATGATGATTGGTTCGGTCGCCCTTTCCACGGTTAATCGCGAGATTCGCGAGCCATCGGGCTCGAAGAAAATCCGAAGATCCTCACCCGCGAACGTCGCCTCCGAGGTGGTGACGCGAACCCTCTTAGGACTGTGGATTTCTCCCGCCGCGGCGTCGTAATCCGCCTCCTCGGCATTGATCACGACCGATGGTGTTCGTTGATCCAGGGGGACGTTTCGTCCGTCGAGGAGTGGCTCAAAGATGCGGATCCTGACCTCGCCCCGAAGTCGCCCGGATTCGATTGCTTGATCCGGAACCCGCATTTTGCCTTCCAGCGCTTGCATTTCGACGATACGGCCATTCGATGGGTGGAGTCTGGCCCACGGCTGATCCATGTCCACCCAAGAATCGGGGAGGGGATCGATCCGAACCGCACCGTATTCCTGGGCAAGCCGTCCGTCCTGGCCGGCCACCTGCACGGAAGCCCCGTCCCGAAGCGTGGCCATGGCGTCACGATCGATATCGGTTGCCGGACGCGCCAGCTCTGCTTCGGTCGGTACCGAGGGGACGGCGATGCGATCGAGATCGACCGTTCGCTTGAGCGTCGATGTCGATCCCGGACGATCTAGTCGCCAGACCACCACGATGAGCACCATCGCGATCAAGACGCCGACACCGATCAGTAGGATCGGCCGTCCCCCGGCGACACCACGTCGTCGAGGCCCAGAGCGAACATCAAATGTCGTGAGTGATTTTCTTGATCCGGTTTCGATCCGCATGACCGCCTCCATCCATGCTGGCGGGGAACTCAGTTTTGATCGGCGTAGAAATTGACCGACGCCTCCCAGGCGTCGCGGGCTTGTAGGAGCCGCTCCACGACCTCACGAACCGCACCACGTCCTCCGGGGGCGTTCGTGACATGACAGGCCACGTCGATCACCTCGGGAGCGGCATCCCGCACCGCTACAGGGTATCCGCACTTGACCAAGATCGGCAGATCAGGAAGATCGTCCCCCACCATCGCCGCCTGCGATGCATGAAGGCCAAGCGTCTTAAGAACGTCGTCGAACACCTCGCCCTTTCGACTCACGCCTTCGTGGAGATGGATGATGCCAAGCTCCGCCGCTCGTTTCTGAACGGCCGCACCCCTTCGCCCCGTGATGATGGCGACGTGGCCGCCCGCTCGCTGCCACATGCGAATGGCCGTGCCATCGCGGACGAAGAAGCGTTTGGTTTCGGTTCCGTGGTCGTCCAGCAGGATGGACCCGTCCGTGAGGACGCCATCGACGTCGAGGCAGAGAAGTTGAATCTGGGCGGGATCGGCCGTCGGCATGCGGACATGCTACCCCTGCGGGCGTGAGGAGATCGAAGCGGCGTTCACTTTCGGCCTGTGGTGCGGCTCAGGCTGGACGTCGGAGTTGTTGGGGACAGAGGCGCTCGGCGGACTGGGCCGCCAGTTCTCGAAGGCGGCCAGCCACGATCGAGAGGTCACTTGGACGGCGAGCAGGCGCCTGCTGGAGGCACGCGTGGACCAATTCATCGGCCTCCACCGGAATATCCCGTCGCAAGTTTCGGAGCCGCTCCACTGGTCTCTTGGCATCGAGCATCTCGTTTGAGCCGTAGCGGCCGGTCAACTGTCGGTAGATCGTGGCGGCCAGCAGGAAGGCATCCGTGCGGGCATCGATGATGCCCACCGCAGCCTGCTCCGGGGCCAGAAAACCGGGGGTGCCTTGGATTCGCGGCTTTCGCTCACCGAGGCGGCAGGCCTGACCCAGATCGATCAGGGTCGCATGCCCCGTGGTGCCCACAAGGATATTCCCAGGCTTGAGATCGGCATGGGCATATCCGAGCTGATGAAGATGATGAAGGCCGTCTGCAATCAACGCAAACTGCTCAAAAAGTTCGTGCATTGCCGCCGGCGGCGCTTCGTCGAGGGGAACGCCATCGACAAAATCCAGAAGCAGGGACACTTCGGTGGTCCGAACAATCTCGCGATACCGGAGAAGTTTCCGCGCCGATCGGACGGACGGATGATCAACCTTAGAACCAACTTCGTACTCGCGCTCAACCTGCGCCAGAAAACGACGGGCCGATGCATCGCGGCAGTTCACGTGCTTGAGCGCGTAGAGGTTATGACTCCGTGGATCTGAGACCACATAGAGTTTGCTCGCAGCCCCCTCGCCGAGCCGGTCAATAACCCGGAACCCGTGGATCTCGCTTGGACTTGTTGTCTGCCTACTGATCATGACTGCCTCCGCTTCTTCTGAATCTCGACTGTTCGCAGAACGCTCGCTCCGGTTTCTTCAATCCCTGAAAACCACGACCTTTGAGACACTCTTTTCTCGCGCGTGCTTCGCGTGCCCCGCATGAACCCGCCGAGGCCTCATGCTGCCTCACCCGGCCGTCGGATCCAAGGTTGGAAACCGACACCCGATCGAGAGAGATCATGACGCCGTCCCGTCAAGACCCGGTGTGGACTTCCAACGGAGTTCATGAACTCTTCAAAGAATTCACTGGGACCGTCAAGCCTGTCACCAATGAATACGCACTCCAACGATCTACTTGCGAATTCACTTTCGAGAATTTCAGGCCGCTCGACGGAGTGGGTCCCCACGCTTCCCAGGATCCACCACCGCCTGGAGTTGTCGGAGTCGAAACACGACTTCCTCGATTCCAACTGGCCGGCGGGTTGGATCTGGATGGAGGCACTGCTCAAGCAACCGGTTCATTCCCTCAGACCCCCCCCCTTGGCGAAGTGAGTCGACCCATTCTTGATGGAGATCGAGCCAGTCGGCGGCATTAAGTTCCGCGGGCTTGGGCATCTCAAGTCGAGCTCTCAAGATCACCGCTGCCATCGTCGCGGCAAATCCGAAGACATCAGCCCTGGCGGTCCGAATGCCCCCGAGGAACTGTTCCGGACTCGAATAGCCCGAATTTCCCTGGCCACCGGGGAAGGCGATGCCCGCCTCCGCAGCTTCCGCGAACCCGATGAGCCGGGGTGAGCCGGTCGCGTCCACCAGAATATGCCGCGGGCGGATCGCCCCGTGCACGAGCCCTTGATCGTGAACATGCGACAGTGCCTGGCCGACCTGTTCCATCAATCCGAGAATCGCATCGGTGCTCGGCACATCCCAGCGATCGAGCGTCGGCCCATCGACATACTGTTGAAAGAGCCCAACTTCACGCACTCGAAATCCTTTGCGATCCCGTCGTAATGAACTGACTCGCCGGATACCCGCGTGCTCCAACCGTCGGCCAATCTCGTATTCGGCGGCGAGACGGCGGCATCGTTCTTCATCCGCAGCGGTGTGCCGTTGGACGTGCTTGAGTGTCTGCAGGGTTCCATCTGCCGGATCCGCGACCAAATAGGACGTCACCAGGTCCTTGTGGCCGAGCTCTGCAAGGACTCGATGCCCCATGAGGCTGCCTCGTAGGACTGGGGTGGCGGCACGACCCGCATCATTCTTGGCCTTTAGTTGAAACACAGTCTTCTCTCCTCGAGGCGCGGACTCCATGCCCGTGACCTTCTGAATCAGACTCTCGAAAACAACCGCGCTCAAGGCAAGCCCCGGCGACGGACCAACCGCCGCCTGAGGTTGTTTTGGGTGAGTTGTAGGGATCGCGAAGGGCCGTCAATCGGTGATCGATGAGGCCAAGAGAACGACAAAGACGTCGTAGACCGCATGGGTCGCCGCCACGATGCCAAAACCGCGAAGAAGATAGACCGCTGAGAAGTACACCCCGCTCGCCAGATAGAACACGGCCAGTCCCGCGAGCAGGCCACCGTCTTCACCATGGATCGGGTGGTAGAGCATAAAGGTGACCGCCGAGATCGCCACGGCAATGAACACCGTCTTCTGATGCGACAAACCGAACCCATCGACCAGCAGGGAATGCACCGTCGCGATCATCGCCCACCGAAAAATCAGTTCTTCGTAGAGACCAGCCCCGATGCCCATCGCCATCCGCTCGGCGACGGTCTCCCGCACCGGAACGCTCACCGCCAGCGGCATATCGCTTGAGCTCAAGAGGGCTGCGAGCACGATGATGGGGATCACGAGGATGAGTGACTCGATCCACATCAAGCCGATCGTTCCCCAATGAATCGTCCAAGGGTGACGGCTCAGGACTTGCCAGACCACCAAGAGCACGACCAAGAGAATCCCGGGAAGCCCAAGTCCGAAACCCGTGATTCCCATCACGGAGAACAGATCAATGATGTACTTGTGTGCGAGGTTCGTGACCAGAACCCCACTATCCTGGCGCAGGATGGCGATCAACCCCAGTTCGTAGATCAGAATCAGGGGCGCCAGCAGGATCAGGATTTCAAGGGGACGCTGAGCGCGTCGCCAGTAGGGGCCGGTCCAAAACGAACCTGGTTCGGCGCGGCCTCTTGTATCCGGCAACGGTCGAGTCGGTTTCGCCATCGCAGCGTCACCATCCTTAGCCCTTGGCCGGATCCCTCAGTGTCACCACCACGAACCTCACCGGAGCGGCGAGATCATGGAGCCACCGAGAAGATCACAATCAGGCCGCAGCGGACTTGAGTTCACGCAACCGTCGCGAAAGCCTGCTCTTTCGACGCGCGGCGGTATTGCGATGGATCGTGCCGGTACACGTCACTTTGTCAAGAACCGAGCAGACCTTGCGGAATTCTGACTCCGCGGTATCGACGTCCTTGAGCTGGACTGCCGAGAGGAAGTTCTTGATCTGGTTCTTGATGCGACGCTTCCGCCAATTGTTGCGGGCACGACGTTTTGCGTTCTGACGAACGCGCTTCTTAGCTGATTCAGTATTCGGCACGAGGCCAGCTCCCTGCAAGGAATTGAGCCGCGCATTATCGCCAGCCTCGCTCAGGTTGCAACCCCAAAACCGCTCAAACAAGATGGGAATCACCATGATCGGCCCGCTATCATCATTCTTGATGCATGCACCTCCGACCGAATTCCAGACAAAAGTGGTCTCAGACCGCCATGCGGATACCCGTACGGCTGCTTTAAGCCTTGCCGGAACCCTTCGAGAGGAGCTCCAGGGACCTCCTGCGGCAATTCTCCTTACCGCAAGTTTTCATCACTCTCCAGCCCTTCCTGAGGCGGTCCGAACCATTCGAGATGCCCTCGATGGTCCCGCGACCATCGGATTCACGGCCCGATCGGTGATGGCCGGGGCCGAAGAATGGGAATCTGGCCCCGCCATGGTCGCCATGGCCATTGCTGGTCCCGGGCTCCGCATCCGCTCTTTTCAGTTTGATCATCGTGATGGCCCTCCAGAAGGATGGTCCCGGGCATTGGTCCGAAGCCGACTTCGACCGATGTCCCCCCCAAAAGGGCTTCTGGTCTTTGCTGACCCTTTTACCTGTGGATCGGATGCACTACCGAGCCGACTGGCTGCGAGCCTTCCGCTGGGAATTCCGATCGCCGGGGGACTCCTAAGCGGCGCGAGCCAAGCCGGAGCAAACGTCTTGGTGGCGGATGACGCCGTCTCGATGTCCGGCGCCGTCGGACTCATCTTCGAGGGAGATATCGAGCTCGAGCCCATTGTCGCCCATGGCTGTCGGGGTGTCGGCGAGACCTTGGTGGTGACGGGTGCAGATGGGAGTTCCATCACGAGCCTCGGTGGCCGACCAGCCGCCGAGGTGCTTGACGACGTCCTCGGCAATCTCTCCGGTGGAGATCGAACCACCTTGGCAAGGTCACCACTGATCGGAATCGCCGCCGATGCGGCGAAGCCCATCAAGGGTCGTGGCGATTTCCTGATCCGTCCGATCGGTGCGATCGATCGATCGAGTGGAAATCTTCTCTTATCCGGAGGCGCTCCACGCGGTTCGACGGTTCGTTTTCAGGTTCGCGATGCCTCGATCGCCGCCAAGGATTTGGGCATGTCCCTCGATCTCGCGGTCCTCGACCACCGCCCCGCGGCTGGCGTGATTCTGGCGAGTTCGGCTGGCCGGGGGTCATCACTCTTTGGTTCACCCGGCCATGACGCGGGAAAGATCTACGAACGACTGGCGGCGCCCCCCCTTCTTGGATTCGTGACGGCGGCAGAAATCGCAAGCATCGGCGGCCGACCACGACTGGCCGGGCTTGGACTTTCCGCCGTCGTACTCCGAGGCATCCAGCAACCGTAGATCCGTCGTATCGGGCCGATGGCCTCACTCAACCTGAATCGTGCTCACCGGTAAGAAACTCGACCATTTCGCAGAACCGGCCCGATAAGGTAGTCAGACCGGGATTTCGCAGCACAGAATGCGAGATCACGTGGAGTTTGCGTTGGTGTCCCGACGCGAACTGTAGAAGATGGGTCCACGTCGGACCAAATTGATCTGGAGCCGGCCCGACGCCCCTCCCGACGTCCTTGAGCAGATTGAACCGAAGGAATGCATCGCCCATGGGTATTGGCACCATTCTCATCGAACGCGGGTTGATCTCTGAGGATCAGCTCGATGAAGCAATTCGTGAGCAGAAGCGAACTGGTGAACGGCTCGATCACGTGCTCGTTCGCCTGGATCATGTCGCTCAGGACGTCGTACTGGAGGCCATCGGTCGCCAATTGGATATGGCCATCGTCGATCTCGCGGAGATCGACGTCGACGACGAGACGCTTCGAACCCTTCCTTCCCGCTTGGTGTTCAAGAAACTCTGCGTCCCGATCAGCCGAACCGAGACCACCCTTCAGATCGCTACTTGCGACCCATTTGAGCTCAGTACTTTCGACGAATTACGGCTCCTCACCGGACTCGGGGTCGAGCTCGTACTGGCCGAGGAACGCGATCTTCGAAAATTCATCCGGTCCCACTATGGCGTCGCGGGAGACACGCTTGATGCCCTGTCCAACGACGATCCTGCCGACACGGATCTGATCCTCGGTGCCGCCAGCGGCGAACTCGACGCCGACGAAGAGGCCAGCGTCATCAAGCTGGTCAACGATCTCCTCCTCGAAGCGATTCGAGAACGAGCCACGGATATTCACATCGAGCCCTACGAAGAAGAGCTGACCATCCGCTATCGGATCGATGGCGTGCTCAGCGAGGCCGGCGTCCCCGCCTCGGTGAACCGATTCAGAAATGCGATCGTCAGTCGTCTCAAGATCATGGCCGGGTTGAACATTGCGGAGAAAAGGAAGCCTCAAGACGGCCGGATCACCCTTCGGCACAAGGGTGGAGAATTCGACCTTCGAGTCTCGATCATTCCAATGATCGCGGGCGAAGGCGTGGTCCTTCGAGTTCTCGATAACAGCGTGGCGAAACTCGGACTCGATGATCTTGGCATGCCCGGCAAGATCACCGAACGATGGGACTCCGTGATCACCCGCCCGCACGGCATCCTCTTGGTCACTGGACCGACCGGTTCGGGCAAATCGACGACGCTTTACGCCTCGCTCAACCGCGTCGTGAGCGAATCCGTGAAGGCGATCACCATCGAGGATCCCGTGGAGTATCACGTCGAAGGTGTGAACCAGATTCAGGTGAACACGGCGACGGACATGACCTTCGCCGCAGGCCTTCGAGCCATCCTCCGACATGACCCAGATATCATCATGATCGGCGAAATCCGAGATCTGGAGACCGCTGAGGCCGCGGTTCAAGCTTCGCTCACCGGCCACTTGGTCTTTTCCACCCTGCACACGAATGATGCGGCAGGTGCAACCACTCGTCTCCTAGACATGGGAATCGAGCCGTTCCTCGTCGCCTCGAGCGTGGAGGCAATCCTCGCTCAGCGACTTATTCGAAGAGTCTGCGAATCATGCAGACGTCGGCGTGAAATGACCGCCGCCGAACTCCCTGAAGGACTGGAACCCCCCGCCGACGGAATGGTGGTGGAAGCACCAGGCTGCCGAGAGTGCCGTCGCACCGGATTCCGAGGCCGGGTCGGCGCCTTCGAACTGCTTCGTCTGACCGACTCGATCCGCGAACTCATCGTGAATCGAGCCGATGCCACCCGAATCCGGAAGACCGCAGATGCCGAGGGGGAGCTCAATCTTCTTCGTGATGCCGCATGGGACTTGGTTCGAGCCGGTATTACCACCCCTGCAGAAGCCATGCGGGTGATCCGAATCTGACGCTGGTACATCATCGACCGAGCCATTGAACGGTTCCAAATCCTCGATTCTGAGCCGGGATCCGAGCCAGGAATCATCAACGACTCTGGTTCTGAACCGTGTGCCCTAAGCCTCTCTGGTAGTCGGTTCCAAACCATTGCAAGACCCCAAAGCGAATTGGGTGGCTTGACGGCAACGCGTCATCGGCGGACAATATTGCTCCCTTCACGCGGCGAGGAGCCCGTGATCCCGGTCTCACCCCTTCCATGGGGCATTCCGGATATTCGATTCGCGAGAGCGGACTAATGGCCTTCGTGGACAGCGAAGGTGTGGAGATTCCCCAATGGCCCGAGGTTCTGGTGCCGGTACCGGCGTAATCGTTGCTCTGGTGGTCAGCGTGGTCTGTAACGTAGGCCTGTTGACGATCACGTTCATGATGTACTCCGGAAAGGCCGAAGCATTGGAGGCCAAGGCAACGGCGCAAGCCGAGATGACCCAGTTCATTAAGCCTTCGGATCGAACCAACGACTTCGAACGTCAGATGGACGCGGCCAGGGCGAAGCAGCAATCGCTCCATGCCCATCTTCAATCCGAGCGAGGCGCGATCGCCACCTTCGTGACCGGCAATCCCAATGCCGATCTGACGGAGATGCAGAGCAGCCTCGGCCTGGGTGAAAATGATGTTGTTCGCAGCGAGATGACCGATGTTCGTCGTCAGTTGACCGCGTCAAAGAACGACGGGGCGAGCCTGCAGCGACAGTTGGCCGACAGCCAATCAACCAACAATCAACTCCGTGACCAATTGAACCAGAACGAGAAAATGGGACAAGAGAAGGTCGCGCAAGTCGAGCAGGAATTCAGCGGCTACAAGACTGCCGCGGTGCGATATCAGCAGGAGATTGAGCAGGCCATCCAGAGCATCGAGGAGAGTCGGGTGAAGCTCGACCGGGACTACCGCAACCGTCTCGCTGATCTCCAGAGCCGACTTGACCGATCGAATCAAGACAACAGCGTCTTCCGCGCCCAGATCGAGGAACTCCGAAAGAAGACGGAGAACTATCGCCTCAAGCCGCAAAGTCCCGCAGAACTCGTCGATGGCCGGGTCATCAGTGTTCCCGGCACCGGCGGCCAAATCTTCATTGATCTCGGTCGGAACCAACGCGTTGTTCCTGGCATGACCTTTGAAGTCTATGAAGACGCGACATCAATCCGACCTGACCCACGCACTGGTGAGTATGTGCGAGGCAAGGCCAGCATCGAGATCATCAAGGTCGGGGCGGATACCTCGACCGGCCGCATCACGCGTGAACTCAAGGGACGCCCGGTGGTCAAGGATGACGTGATTGCGAACGCGGTCTTCAACCCCGACTATCGCTTCAAGTTCCTCGTTCACGGCCTGTTTGACGTGAACGGTGACGGTCGTCCCTTCGAGGATGAGACCGACTACGTGCGACGGCGAATCATCGAATGGGGCGGCGAGATCATTGAGGGCGATACCCTCACTGGTGACCTTGACTTTCTGGTCCTCGGTGCACAGCCGCCGATGCCCGCCCCGCTGCCTCCCGATGCCGGTGACGATCAGTTCCGGCGATTCCTCAAGCAGCGTGAATCCCGTGAACAGTACGACCTACTCTTTGATCAGGCGACCGACGCCCAGATCCCCGTACTCAACTGGAACCGGTTCGAGATGCTCACGGGCATGAATCCCCGCTGATCAACGTGTCCCGCAATCTTTGCTCTACTCCGCGGACCGGACCCACATAACGGTCCGGTCCGCGGCTTTTTCGGATCTCCGTCCACGGTGAACGCAACCTCGCAGAATCTCTTCGACGATCCTTTCCGAGGTCTCCATGACCTTGCCGAGTTCCTGCCGCTTCGGGCGCTGGGAGCGGCGATTCAATGTGTTGATCCAGAACAGAATCTTCAGACCGCGGCGGCATTTGGCACCCTGTACGCAAAGATCAATTCCAAACGAACCAGACGTGCCAAATCAAACATCCTGCGATCGCTCCCCGGAACGACGGAGACCGAAGCAGAACAACTTGCCGTCGAGTCAATCCGGTACATGTTCCGTTTGTTCCTCGTCGACAGTCTTGCCATGCCACGACTGGTGAATCCGTGGAGCTGGCAGGAGCACGTCGAGTTTGGCGACTTCGTCGATGGGGCGGAACTTCTGGTCTCCAATAAACCGGCCTTGTTCATCACGGGGCATTGCGGCAATTGGGAACTCCTCGGTTTTACGCTCGCCGCCATGGGATTCCCGATGACCGCGCTGGCACGGCCTTTGGATAATCCCTACCTCAATCAGTGGCTACTCGGACTTCGCGAGGCCCGCGGCCTTCGCGTGCTCACGAAATGGGGTGCGACCGAACGGATCGTTTCCATGATCGAAGGGGATGATCCTGCGGGACGGCGTATTGGCTTCATCGCGGACCAGAATGCCGGCGAGTCCGGTCTGTTCGTCCCGTTCCTCGGCCGCCTGGCCTCAAGCTACAAGTCAATCGGGCTTCTGGCGATGCGATACGAACTTCCCGTCGTGGCTGGTTTTGCTCGGCGAATCGGAAATCGATTCCAGTACCGTATGGAGCTGATGGATTACTTCGGGCCGGATGACTGGTGCGATCAGCCAGACCCCTTGTTTTATGTCACCGCTCGATTCAATCAGGCGATCGAGAAAATGGTCCGCGCCGCCCCCGACCAATACCTCTGGATTCATCGCCGGTGGAAGAGCCGTCCGAAGTGGGAACGCGAAGGCAAGGAGATGCCCGCCTCGATGCGAACCAGACTGGAAGGGCTCCCCTGGATGGACCAGCCAACCATGGACGGACTTCTCTCGGATGGGAGCGTTTCCTGATGACCAACCACGGACGATTTACCGGCCAACGCATCCTCGTAGTCGACGACGACCAAGACATTCTGGATTCGACATCACTGGCCTTCCAAGCGGAAGGGGCGGAGGTGATCCTCGCCGCCGATGGGAACACCGCGGTTTCTCTGTTTCTTGCCGAGCGACCGGACGGCGTGGTGCTCGACATGATGCTCCCGGCCCGGTCTGGCTTCCTGGTGCTCGAAAAGATCAGAGAGACGACGGATTCGCCCCCAGTAGTGATGGTGACGGCCAATCAAGGGAGGCGACACTTGATCTACGCGGAGAATCTTGGCGTCTCTGCGTATCTCATCAAGCCCATTCCGCTCCAACGACTTCTCACCACCCTTGGTGACCTGATGGAACTACCGTGAACTTCATCGCTTTTTCGCAATCCAAAAGAACGTCTCGATCCTCGCGGACGCTATTCTCGGGCCTCGAAAGTGAATCATGGCGAAGTTGACCCAATGGCGAATTCATAGTCCGAAACCCGCCGACGCCGATGGCCGAGCCGCGGCGATGGCCACTCGCGCCGAACTGGTTGAAATGTTGGCGAGGTTCAACATCGCCCCGGAGCGGGAAGAGGTTGATTTCGAAGTGCTCCACGGCCCCGGGATTCGCATTCACATGCCCTTTGAAGATCCCGTGCGTCAAGTCCTCGTCGAGGAAGACGATGATTCGATCGCGGCGTTCGTGCTGATGGCAATCGCTCGAAGATTCGACTGGAAGTTCACCGACGTCGACACGCAACGCACCCTCTACTTGTTCCGAGGAAGAGAAGTCGAATGAGCAGCGAGTACCACGGCGATCTGGTCATTGAAGGAACCACCATCGCCGGTGATGGCCCAGGACGCCTGCGACTCCCGTTCGACCAGGCCTCTGAGGGCCGGAGTGACGTGACCCTCGTCTGACGCGACGCGACGCCGGAAGCGGGATACCTCTTCGACCGGCGAAGCGAGCGGACGCTGGAAGCCCCGATGGTTCGAATCCTGTCACCCGATCCAACGCTCGAGCGGATCGAGATTGCCTATCCGAACATCGCTGACATTGAATTCACCGGCTGTGACTCGGCGACGGGTAAGACTTGAGAGAATTAGGTTCGGCGATTTGCCGAGAAGAAACTCGCCCGACAAGAAGCGAACCTCAAGCGTGATCGCCTCGAATGGCCCGCCGGGCTCAATCGCCTACCAGCGGCTCGACGTGCCGTCGTATCGATGACGCCATACGGCGAAGAGTTTTCTTTTTTGATGTTTCAGGGACGCTGAATCAGCGTCTCAACCTCGGCGTCGACTTCGATGCGGCCCGCGTTTCTTCGAGCATCAATTTCGGCCAACCTGCCGTCGATCTTCCCCAGCAGTTCGATCGCGACCTGGGAACTCCGATCGAAGGCATCGTGACCAGTCACTGCCCGAATCGCGTCACATCGACCGGCACGCTCCAGCTTGGCCCGGATACCGATGGCATCCTGCTGATTCGCGGCCAACGTCTTGACCAGCTTTGCCCGGACTTCAAGAAGACCGGACTCTTCCTCCGTCACCGGCCCAGCAGTGGTGCCTGCAAGCCGAAGGCTCGGAAGCCCCGCATCGAGCGGGACACCGGAGACTGGCGGTGGGGCATTGGTGGTGGCGTCGGTCATCGACTGATGATTATCTCCGCTGCCATCAGTAGAGGCAAGTGAGGCCGAACCCTCAGCACCGCCTGAATCCCCGATATAGAACCAATCCAGCATGCTCTAGATATCGACCGCCCACCCCATTTTTCACGAACGATCTCGATGTAATCATTACTAGGGATCGGAGAAATATGCCATTATCGGACTACAGTTGGCCCGTCCCGTACCAATGACGTTGTTTATTCCCGATTGCCCGGATGGATCAGTCGCTGGCGGCACGATCAACTGACCCCGCGGCATTTTCGCCGTCATCATCCCCGCCCAATCTGCCCACCAGCAATGATCCAAGCCCCCCTCCGATGACCAGCAGGAGCGAGAGGCCGATTCGGCTGAGGGAAGGCTCATAGGACTCCGTGGGCCAGTACTTGAGTTCGATGGCTTCCGCGGCGGCCACGGTCTCCACGATCTCACCTCGGACCAGACTGCCAACTTCCGGCAAGACGGCTTCGCGGAATGGCCAGAGTCCGGCGACGGCTCCCAACAGAAGCCCAAGCAAAGCGCCAAGCGTGACATCTCGATGTCGCTTGAGCAGCCACCGCATGATGTTACTGACCAACGAGACACCCAAAAGAACACCGAGGCCAATCGCCAACAGCGGCCAGGCCGACTGGAGCATCACGTCCAGCTCGCCAGCCCGAATCGCCTCCTTGAAGGCGTCAATCGCGTCGAGAACAGGGACGTATTGGCCGAGCACCAGAAGGAGGTATCCCCCGCTCACTCCCGGCAGCACCATGGCGGCCGCGCCCGCAAAACCCGCGACGAATAATCCTGCCAAACCACCCTCACCAGTTGAGGAAGCGAGCTGGGATTCCTGCAAAATGGCCAGTGCGACCATCGCAATAAACGCGACCAGTGCCGCGATCCCCGCACGTCCGGGCATCGGCTTGAGCATTCGCCAAATCGTCGGCGCACCACCGAGCGTGAGCCCGATGAAGAGGCTGTAGGCGATCCACCGATGCTCGAGGACCATGTCTCTGACCGTCCCCGCAAGCACCCCGATCGCCAGAATCGCCGGTACGGCGATGAACGCCAGAAGGAGCCATGGCTGGAACTTTCGTGTGAGCATGGTGGCCGCTGCGACCGACTCCACAAAAGTCGGATAGACACCGGCGGCAAGGAGCATGGTTCCGCCCGAGATACCGGGCACCAGATTGGCCAAGCCCATGAGAACGCCACCGATCATGCACCGCCCGAGCAGCAATGGGTTCAATGAAGGACGGCCTGTAGCAGTGGTCAACCTAAAGCTCCGATGGGTCGATAAAGGGGTACGGTCGAGACTGATATCATCAACGCAGTGACCCTCGGGTATCGGCTTCTCGACCCTCGCGACTCGATGTGTCCCCAAAAAACGGACCAATCAGAGATTATGAGCACACCCACATCCCCCCAACGCATCCTCGTGACCGGCGGGGCCGGGTACATCGGCTCGCACGCCTGCCTCCGGCTCGTGGAGACCGGCCATGCTGTGGTTGGCCTTGATGACTTCTCGCGTGGGCATCCCGGCGCCTTTCGAGCGATCACCGCCGCGGCAGATGATCTTCCCGGTTCTTTTACCTCGGCCGAGGCTTCCATCGGAGATCGCAGCAGTTGTGCCAATATTCTTCGAGCGCACAAGATCGATCTCGTGATGCATTTCGCGGCGTTGGCCTACGTCGGGGAATCGGTTGAACAGCCGCTCCGCTATTACGACAACAACACCGGAGGCGCGATCTCACTACTCGAAGCAATGATGGACGCGGGCGTCGGAAAATTTGTCTTCTCAAGCACCTGTGCGACCTATGGGGAGCCCGGCGCCGAGCAGATCCCGATCGCGGAAGACTGCCCGCAGGCGCCGATCAATCCCTATGGCAACTCCAAGTTCATGGTGGAACAAATCCTGTTTGACCATGCGGAAGCCTGCCGCCTCGCCGATCGACCTTTTGCCTTCGCGGCGCTTCGCTACTTCAACGTCGCGGGCAGCGATCCGAAGACGAGGATCGGTGAGGACCATCGCCCGGAAACGCATCTGATTCCAATCTGCCTCGAGGTCGCCGCCGGCCGTCGAGAGAAACTCATGATTTTCGGCGACGATTACGACACCGAAGACGGAACGTGCATCCGCGACTACGTCCATGTCTGCGATCTCATCGATGCCCACATCGCGGTGATGAATCAACTCGCGCCGGGAGATACCCACACCCTCAACGTGGGACTCGGACATGGCTGGTCGGTGCGGCAGGTTCTTGAAGCGTGCCGAGCGGTCACCGGGAAGTCGATTCCGGAATTAACAAGCCCCCGCCGCGCGGGTGACCCGCCGAAGTTGTTCGCGAATTCATCGAGAATTCGTGACGAATTTGGGTGGTCACCGCAGTTTCAAGATCTGGAAGCCACGGTCGCGACCGCCTGGGCTTGGATGCAGGCCAACCCCTCGGGCTACGCCGACTAAAAGCGCACTGAATGGAACGCTTCAGAATGGAAGACTGATCCGAGCCGTCAACGCCACCGCGTCGACACCGAGGTTTGTCGTTGTGGTTCTGGCGTTTGAGATGTGATACCAGCCAAGGCCGACCAGGAGCCTCGCCTGATGCTCGAGCTCCATCGAGAAGCCGACCCCCACCTGCGGGGTGAAATTCAGCTGGCCCCCCGTTGGTCGCACTGGCTCGGAGGTATACGCCAGCCCCGCGCCAATCTCACCGTACACCGTCCATCGTTCGTACCTCAGAAAGTGCCATCGCATCATGATGGTCAGCCCGAAGAGGCCCGCATCAGCACCGGCATCTTGGCCGACCCAACCAAGATCGGCTTCAACACCAATGCTGAAATCATCAATGGCAAACCATTCGAATCCACCGCTCAGAAATGCCATCTTCTCGTCGCCCAGGTCACTGCCGACGATGCCTCCGATGAACCAACGGCGACTTCCCGCGGCCCCGTAGACGACCGGCGAAACCGTCGCCGTTGGACTGACCGAAGACGCGGCGTCGGATTGACCTTCAACCGTGGCAGCACGATCTTGCGAGAGCATCGCAAGAACATCCGCATGGGGCGCGGCGGCGTTCAGGGTGCCAGTTTGAGCCATCATCAGAAACCCGATGATGGGAGAAATGGCATGGCGGATCGAGAATCTCGTCATCAAGGGTGCTCCTAGCATCGAACATCCGAGCGGACCGCCGGATGAGCCTACAGACGGTACGGGATCGCCCCGGGGAATGTCACTCGCAATCTGACCATGCATCGGTCACGAGGCTCATGAGGCGGCGCCTCGCCCCAGAGAACACGAGGCGCTCGTGCAGGAAGTTGATGCCGCAAGTCATGATGAGTCTCCCCGGCCTGCATCGCCCCCCAAAAAAAGACCGTCCGGTCGCTCCGACACGACCGAACGGGTTCGTCAACCATGTTGCCATGGTCGCGAAGAAGATCCTCAATTTCAGGGCCGAGGGGCCGGCCCGAATGGACTCATTTTTCAACCTGCTTCCAGGCTTTGTTTTTCGGGATTCGGGCGCCGGGATTCAGGTGCTCATCAAGGCGGCACCATCAATTCCTTCGATCCACCGATCCCAAAACACTCACTACACGCTCTGAAACGCTCTGAAACTTCGCAGGGACGTCTGTCCTTGCTTCAATACTGACCTCAAAGGCCCCTGTTTCGCAGAAGAAGCGACCGTCTTTGGTCATTTTCGGCCGTTTTCCCCGCATGATCCCCGCAGAAGGCAGTTTTTGCCGATTCTGATGGTTCTCTCTCGATTCGGATTTGCAGCCAATCCGGTACTGTCTGTTGTCGGTCCCTCAATAGAGCGGATTTCCGCATTCCGAGGTCGACTCAAGCACAATATCGTCCGCAGTGGGCATTGGTCAACGCCTCTGTGGCACCTTCTCCGAGGAAAATGTAAATCACTGATACAAATGAACTTATGAGCGTCCCTGAGCCCTCAAAGATGGTCCGAGTCTCCATCGCAGCCATTCTGCGCCCACCAATCACCCCCGATGACCAAACACCGTGCGTCCTCGCGGCATGGCGACCAATCGACGCGATTCGAGGTGGGGTCTGGGAACTTCCCGGCGGGAAGATCGATGCTGGTGAATCTGCGTTAGAGGCCGCACAGCGCGAAGTTCGTGAAGAACTTGAGATCAACATTGTTCCACGTGAATCACTCGGCGTTGCAGAAGATATTGATGAGACGCAATCAACAGAACGGCATGTTCATGTTGAAGTCGTGCTCGCGGACTTAGAAGGTGACGAGCCGAGCCATGCTGATCGCCGCTGGCAGTGGATTCCAATCGCGCGGCTCCATGATTACCAATGGCCTCGCGCGAACACGGAACTCAATCGACTCCTGCAGGTCCGATTTGGAGTTGAACAGGGATCCTGATTCGATGATCCGTGAATGACTCGAATGATCGGGCAAACGGTGATAGGCTCACTTAAGTCCTGCGTTTCCTCTACCGCCCTTGGCAACTCTTGGATCTCGAGCACATGACTAAAGACTCGTCTCCACATTCCGGATCACCGCGGAAGCAAGATGTCTCTCGTCGCCTCTTCCTGCAGACGATCGGAATCTCCGCTGCCACCGTTGCCACCGAAGGGCAAGCTGCGAATGCCAACGCGGCCCTGAACGCTGGAGGGCCGGCCATCATCGGACCCTTACCCGCGAGAACCTCGCTCAAAGTCAATGGTCAGAAACTCGACTACATCGCCGAGCCGGCGACGACCCTGCTGGAAGCGCTCCGCGAGCAATGCAATATCACGGGCCCGAAAGAAGTCTGTGACCGAGCCGCGTGCGGAGGATGCACCGTTCTGGTTGATGATCGCCCCGTGACCAGCTGCATGATGCTGGCGCTGGATGCGACCGGACGAAAGATCACCACGGTGGAAGGCATCGGGACGATCGATGATCCTGATCCGCTTCAGATCGCAATGGCCGAATTTGATGCCATGCAGTGTGGTTTCTGTACGCCAGGCGTCGTCACATCTGCCAAGGCGCTCTTGGCCACTAACCCCCAACCCAATCTCGATGAGATTCGCGCGGCGTTGTCGGGGAATCTCTGCCGTTGCGGCACGTATCCGAACATCTTCAACGCGGTACTCGTGGCCAGCGGCCAGGCGCCGGTGGTCGAGCCAACCGATCGCGGCCGCTCTGTTTCGGGAGAACAAGCATGACCCACCAACCACGCGATCTCCGAGCAATCAACGCGGGTCAGTCCGTCGCGGATCACGCGACCCGGCTCGACGGCTTGGCAAAGGCGACCGGTGCCGCTCGATTCGGACGGGATCAGATCAAGAAAGACATGCTCTGGGTGAGGTTGATTCGCTGCCCCTGGGGACGTGCCAAACTCGATTCCTTGGATCGCGACGCCGCACTTGCCACGCCAGGAGTCGTTGAGGTCGTGGTATCCGGAGACGACGGGGATTACCACGGCGACTCCATCGGATACCTCGTGGCTCGAAATAGACGTGGGCTCGAGCGCGGCCTCCGAGCGTTGAATGCGAAGTGGACTCGTTTGGATTGTCAGACCGGAATACTCGACGACGAGCAGGCTCGAGGGCCGATGGACGCGCCAAGCGAAGCCGCAGCAAAGGCGATCGATGCCGCCGACTTTTCCTTCGAAGCTCGTTATTCGACACCGGTCCAAACGCACTCCTCACTGGAGACCCACGGCCTGATGATCGAACCCGATGGCGAGAATTCCATCGTGCATGCCTCAACCCAAGGCACATTCGTCGTCGCCGACCAGATCGGTCGGTTTCTCGGCAAGCGACGTTCGAAGATCGTGGTCGATTGCGAATACGTCGGCGGCGGATTCGGATCGAAATTCCAGATCGGTAAGGAAGGTGCTGCCGGCGGGTTGGCCGCCAAATCTTCCGGCGAAGCCGTCTACTCTTTCTGTGATCGAGAAGAAGAACATCTGGATACTGGAAACCGCCCCTCGCTTCTCTGCAAGGTCAACGTCGGCCATGACGCCGACGGCACGATTCGCGGCGCTCGCTTCGAGACGTTCGGTGGAACCGGGGTCTCCCGACGCGGTGGTGGCGCCAGGGTTCCCAGTGGACGATTTGAATTTGGAACCTTAGACGCCCGAAACCACCGGGATGTCCAGTTCAACGCCGGCGGACCCCGGGCAATGCGAGCCCCGGGCTGCCCCCAGGGCGCCTTTGTTGAAGAACTCCTGATCGATGAAATCGCTCATCGATGCGGACTCGATCCCCTCGGACTTCGACGTCGCCTCGATGATTCCGATCGTCGGCAGCGGATGTACGCCGTCGCCGCCGATCTGATTGGCTGGGAGAATCGGGCGGATACTGGATCCCAGTCAGGGACGATGCGGACGGGATACGGAATCGGAACCTGTGACTGGGGAAAAGGCAGAGCGCCCGCCAAGATCGAAGTCGTCGTCCACCCCGACGGACACCTCGAAGTGAGAACCGGTACCCAGGACATCGGCACCGGACAACGAACGGCGATGGGTGCCCTCGTGGCGGCCCGCATCGGCGTCCCACTCGCGAATATCTCGGTGGCGATTGGTGATTCGAGGCTCCCGGCAGGTCCAGCATCGGGCGGATCCGTCTGCACGCCGAGCACCGCGCCAGCCGCGATGGCGGCCGCAGACCTTGCCCGTGAACGCATTCTGGAGGGCGTCGCCGAACGGGATAAACTCGATGCGACGAAACTGACGATTGACGACGGCGTGATCATGGAAGGCGGACGAAAAGTCGTTCGCTGGGAGGACGCCTGTCGGAGACTCTCCGAACCAGTCTCGGTGACCGGAGAATTCGACGGACGGGCGAGCGCCTACTGGGGCGAAGGATCTTCCGAAGGCGTCCAAGCAGCCCGAGTCGAAGTGGACTGCGAGACCGGACAGGTCTTTGTCCGCGAGGTGATCGCCATCCAGTCCTGCGGGCTCCCGTTGGTTCGAAAAACCGCCGAAAGCCAGATCATGGGCGGCGTCATTCAGGGAACGAGTTACGCCCTGTTCGAAGAGCAAGTGCTTGATCCCACGACGGGAGCGGTCTTGAACGCCAACCTCGAGAGTTACAAGATCCTTGGATCCGAGGACTGCCCGAAGATCATTCCGGTGCTCTGGCGAGACGATCAGACCGGCGTCCGGGCGCTCGGAGAGCCTCCGGTGGTCCCGACCGCCGCGGCCATCGCCAACGCGGTCTTCAATGCGATCGGACGTCCGGTACGTGACCTCCCCCTTCGACCAGATCGAGTGCTTGCCGCGCTCGCCGAGCCCATGGCCGAGCGTGTGGTGGCCGTCGCCCCCAGAACCACCGAACAGGAGAACCGGGCATGAACCCCTTCGCCTACACCAGTCCCAAGAACACCAGCGACGCCTCCGCCCTTGCCGAGCCCGACGGTAACTTTGCGTTGCCCGTCCTCAAGAGTGGCGGCATGGACTTACTCGATCGAATGAAGGAAGGCCTTGAACATCCTGATCTCATCATCGATCTCACCCGCATCGATGATCCAACCCTTGATGCGGTCAAGCCCGACCGAATCGGCGGCCGGGCCACGTTAGCCATGGTGGCGGAATCGGAAGCCCTCCGAAAGTCCGCACCCATCCTCGGCGCCGCAGCGGGCAGCGCTGCCACACCTCAAATTCGAAACGTCGCGACCGTCGCGGGAAATCTCTTACAAGAGACCCGATGCTGGTACTGGCGCATGTCACAGTTCAACTGCCTCCGGAAGACCGGCGATGACTGTCTAGCCCGGGAAGGCGATCACCGATTCCATGTGATCTTCCAGAACGGCCCGTGCCTCATGGTCCACCCATCGAATCTCGCGCCGGCCCTGCTGGTGCTCGATGGAGAAGTGGAGGTCGTCGGCGGCGACCGATCGCGGATTTCGATCCGAGATCTGTACCCCGACCCTGCCGTGGACTGGCAATCGACCAGCGTCCTCTCGCCAAGCGAAATCATCACCGGTGTCCGTTTCAGATCCTCGCCAAACTCGGCTTTCATCGCCTTGAAGCAGAAACAATCCTTCGACTGGCCGATGGTCTCAGGATATGCCGCCCTTGAACTCGACGGTGATGTGATTACTTCCGCACGAACCTGTGCGGGCGCCGTGGCCCCTCGCCCCCATCCACTCCCGCAGGTTGATGCGGCCTTGGCCGGCGTTTCGATCGACGATGATCGTCGTATCCGCGCCGCCTGCGAACTCGCGATCGATGGGGCCGATCCCCTCCGAGGAACCGTCTACAAGACCACGCTGCTACCGGTGGCAATTCGACGAGCGGTGAACGCAGCCGCAAGCCTTTCTAGCCCGGATCAAGGAGGCGACGCATGAGTGATTCCCAAACGGATGAACCCATTCGGTTGAACCTGATCGAAACCTGCGTGAACCTCCGTCACAAGAACATGTATGTGATGATCGAACACATGCACCGAGGGCTCGTCGATGATTCAAGCAGCACCCGGTGTTTCTGGTGCGTGCAGAGCCAGGACGAACTCGGACCGGATCGGAACGGCGTGGCCCCCGACACCTGCAGCGGTAGTCGCGGTTGCTACGAGTCGGCATGACCAAGCGGGCTCAGCACGGCGGCGTGATCGGCATTCTCCTCGCCGGCGGTCGATCTGCTCGCATGGGACGCTGCAAGCAGACGCTCCCTTGGATCCGAGATGGCCGTCCGACCACCGTGGTGGCGGCAACCCACGACACCATTTCTCCCTTCGTCGGCACCGTCTTTATGACGGTCGGACTCCACGCTCGAGCCATCCGGGAATCACTCGAAGGACGTGAGGTGGCCTTCCTCGACGTTGAACCCGAGGGGTCGATGCTTGAATCGGCTCGCGAGGGTATTCGGGCGGCCCTCGACGCCGGCGCTGCGCGCATCCTGCTGCACCTCTCCGATCATCCGGCGGTTCGAAATACCACCATCGAGCAGTTGCTCGATGACGAAACGGCACCATTTGATTTCGTCCATCCTCGACGCCATGGCCGTGGCGGTCACCCCATCGTCCTCTCCCCGGCCCTAGCCCGTCGCATTCTGGATCAGCCACTCGCCGACGGTCTTCGATCCGCTCGTGAGCTTCCGAATGTCAGCGTCCACGCCATCGAAGTCGATGATCCGGGGATTCACCTTGATCTGGATACGCCGGGCTCATGGGGTGAGGGGCTCAGTTCGATTTGATCCATCCGATGGATGGGCCAGCTTGGATCACGGGCCCGAATCGACCGCAGCCTCGACCAGGATCTGCGTCAGTCACATAATGCTGCGATCTGGCGACGGAGCCGCGGTTGAGTCTCGGCCAGGTACCTCTTCATCATTCGTTGATGACTCGGATTATCCATCGAGACATTGAAAGCATTGGCGTCCTCAAGCCACGACATGGCCTTGCGAAGTCGTTCGCATTGTTCCGCCGTTGGCTGGATGCCCGCGCCGGACCGCGTCAGATCCGTCAGCCCCCATCCGAAGGAGTCCACGGTCGCCAGCGTCGCAATGAGGCCGCGATCGGATCCGTCGTACCCGTGCGCGATACGCGGCAGATTTGCCATCAGCACGATGACTTCCATCGCTCGGTCTTGATCCTCTTCGATGATTGCCAACCTCAGATCGGCCCAGAACGTCTTGCCAATACCCCGTATCGCCTGAGTTCGGATGGCCGTTTCCTTTGACGGAACGCCCCAATCCCCATTCAGTCCAGTCAACGGCTGATTGAACTCCCGGAGATCCCGGAGCAGAACGACCACGCCCTCATCATTCGGCATCATTGGTGATCGGCGAGCGTCGAGCCACAGATCAAAACTCGATCGAATGACCGAGTTCCCCGCGACGAACTGTGAGTTGCCGTCCTTCGGCCATCGGTTCAGTGCGTCACCCCAAACCAAACCGCCAGCCGGCGATCCGCCTTGTGCCGCTGAGCCGGTGCCCGCCACTCCCGAGCCGGCCCCTGCGACGGCTTGATACGAACCGTCATCTCCACACCCGAAAATCATGATGGAGAGGAGGGTCAGCGTGCAGAAAAAGATGTTCTTGATGTTGGGCATCTTGGTATTCCAACCGCCACGGCACATGCTGTAAAGCGGCGTCTCATCAGCCGCCGATGCTACTCATCGCCCGATCACCTCTCGAGGCATGGACTTCCGGCTTCATGGCCGTGCATTGCGTGAATGCCTCAAGAAGCGCCTCATCAAGTTTGCGCTCAGAATCGTTCGATTTCTCGCGAAGAATCGGCACCAGGTCGACTTCTCCGCCATCAAACAGACAACTCCGAAGGATGCCCGAGGAAGTCAATCGAAGACGATTACAGGTCTCGCAGAACGGACGGCTCATCGCATGAATCAATCCAATTCGACCACGCCCACCCGGCATCGCCAGCAGTCGAGCGGGACCGACGCCGGGATCAGCTGATGCATCGACGGGGACGAGCGAACCGTGAACCGCCTCGATTCTCGAAGTCACTTCATCGGCCGTGACCAGGTATTGATCCGGATCACCGTCGGCCAGCACGCTCGAGCCGAGCGGCATGAACTCGATGAATCGAACCGTCCAGTCTCGATCACGAGCAAGGCCTGCGAAGTCTGCAACCTCGTCATCATTGACGCCTCTCATTACCACGACATTCAATTTGACCGTTCCGAAGACTTTTGCCGTCGCTTCGAGGCCTTCCTCGAAAAGCTCAAAACGCCCCCCGCCCGTGATGTCCCGGTAGCGATCCGGTCGGAGACTATCGACCGAAAGCGTGACGCGATCGATGCCTGCCTCCTTGAGCGACGCCGCCATCCGCGGCATCTGGAGGCCGTTGGAAGTCATGGAAAGATCCGCAGAACCAAGTGCCCGGAGCCGCTGAATGATCTCAACCAGATCTCTGCGGACGGTGGGTTCACCGCCCGTGATCTTGAAGTAGCGAACCCCTCGCCGATGAGCAAAGCCAGAAATCCTGGCGAGATCCTGCGGCGTCAGCAGATCATCCTTCGGTTGAAAGGACACCCCCCCCGCAGGCATGCAGTACCCACATCGGAGATTACAGCGATCCGTGACCGAGATCCGGAGCATCTTCACGGACTCAAGGGATCGAGGACCATTGGCAAAGACCGGACGAACGGGCCCGGTCTGCAGGACATTCAGAGGAATCTTTCGGCGGAGGGACGTCACACCTTGATGGTACCCCTTTGGGGGACGCGACGACCTTGAAGACGCACCATGAACCGGATTCAGGCCACCTCTTCCGCCTCGGAGAGCATCTGGCCCGGTGACACGACGGTATGGATGTTCCGTCCCATGGACTCCCGGAGAGTCGCCGTCGAGAATGGTTTCAACAGGACTTCGATGCCCGCAAAATCCTGAATACCACAGATGCCGAGACTGGCCGGTCCAAGTTCGGACAGGAGAATGACCGGGGTCCCAGAACAACTGCGAATACGGCGAGCGAGTACGGCACCATCGCCGCCAGGCATGTTCAGGTCTGTGATGACCAGATCAAACTTGAAGCGCGAGAATTCTCGCCACGCGGTTGCTCCGGTGGTCGCCGTGACACAGTTGTAGCCAAGTCCGTGCGCGACCTGAACGACTGACAACAAACTCTTCCGATCATCGTCAGCGACGAGTAGATTTGGTCCGCTTCGGGTGCGCATGTCAGTCGGCTCCTTCCCCCGGTTTCTACGATTGGGGCGAATGCAGATCGACGCCTCGTCATGCGGTCGGTACTGACCGATCGCCATGAGCCCATGAGGCTCTCTGCTTGGCATCGTCCGGGAACCGAGCGAGGTTGAGTGCTTCTCGAATTTTTGGGGCGGATCGACGTTCCCGGCTCAGATGGCCGGTGTATTCGGCTCGATCAAAGGGTCCTGCCCGGGATCAGCGGCTTCCGGCTGGTCTGGAGCCGTGACTGGAACTGGCACCAAGGCCCCTTCGACCGGAGCCCCAGGGCTGCCAGACCCGTCCGCCGCTTCAACCTCCGCCGCCAGATCAGACGACGTCACCGGCGTCGTCTCCGAGGCTCGTCGGGCCTCTGCAGCGACTGCTCGATCTCGGGCGGTTTCGGCGCGAAGAAGAACTCGATCCGGGTCATCATTTTCAACCACCAGGTCGAAGTGCCAGACCGTGCGGCTTTCGAAATCTGCCGGCACGAGTTCGGCGATCAGATCGATCCCCGGAAGATCCCAGATCGGAACACTGGCCGACCGCCCGGTCATCACCGGTTCGTATCCGGCCTTCTCTACTCGGACATCATATTTGCCGTAATGGAGGATCTCAATTTCACATGGCGTCGAACCGACCTCCCGATCATTCATCCAGATCAGGGCCCCTTCTGGAGCAGAGGTGATCTGCACCACTCGCCGGACGCATCCGGATGCCCCCGCCATGGCGACGGCGAGAACGGAGATCGTCCAAAGAGAGAGATTGAGCGGCCGAAGTAGTTTCATCGAGGTCTTTTGTAGCCGGGGGCCGGTCTCCCCGCAACCTCGAATCCGATGTCCTCGGCCCATCCTCAGGTACCATTCCCACACCATGCCACTCCTCGAGGTACAAGATCTTCAGAAGACCTACGGCGGACGCCGCGTTGTGGACGGCGTCGGCTTCACGGTCGAGGCCGGCGAGATCGTCGGGCTCCTGGGACGGAACGGTGCCGGGAAGACCACGTCCTTCCGCATGACCATCGGGATGCTGACCCCAGAAAAAGGCCAGGTCATGTTCGACGGTCGAGATATCACCCTTGAGCCCATGTACAAGCATGCCAAGGCCGGCATGGGCTACCTGAGCCAAGAGCCCAGTGTCTTCCAGAAACTCACCGTCGAACAGAACATCATGGCGATCCTCGAAACCCGAGGGCTCGACCGCGAAGCACGAAATCGTCGCTGTGACCAATTGCTCGAACAGTTCGGCCTGATCCACAAGCGGAAAGAACAGGCCCGAACCTGCTCCGGCGGTGAGCGTCGCCGGCTTGAGATCGCTCGATCACTCGTGACCCGACCCCGCCTGATGCTGCTGGACGAACCCTTCGCTGCGGTCGATCCCCACACCGTCGAGGAGTTGCAAGCCGAAGTCCGGAAGCTCGCCGACGAAGGAATCGCGATGCTGGTGACCGACCACAACGTGCAGCAGACCATGCGAATCTGCGACCGCGCGTACATCATTCACGAAGGTAAGAACCTTCGTGATGGTGATCCAAAAACGATCATCAACGATCCCGTGGTGAGAGAGGCGTACCTCGCCAGCACCTTCCGGGGCGATGAGTTTGATTGAGTTCGAGTCCCCTGGAGGACGCCGAGCGGACTGGCGGCAGATCAGACGCTGCTGCCTAACTCGGGCTGAGCGTGGCAACTTCCCGAAGTAGATCGTCGATCTTACATTGGAAGACATCCAAGCCGTAGTTCTCTTCCACGAACCGGCTCGCTTCCTCCGTTCGCTTGGTGACCGCCGCCCCTCCCTGAAGATCCTGAAGCAGGAGTTCCGCCAGCGCTTCCGGACTGTCATCGTCGACCTTCTGGAACAGTTCGTCGGGATACAACGCGTCCGTTTCCGGAATGCGACGCATGATCACAGGAAGACCGGCCGAGGCGGCTTCCATGAAGACCATCCCCGTGGATTCCCAGTTGGATGGCATGCAGAAGACCGTCGACGTCCGGTACTCCTCGAGCAACCGAGCACGCTCCGATGGTTCATCCATCGACAGATACCCAAGGCAGTGGACACCATCCATCGCCCGAACCGACTTCGGCGGGTCACATCCGATGATGGTCAGCGATGCCTCGCCCTCGATCTTCCGAAGAATCTCGAAGGCCCTGACGAGATGGTCGCCACCTTTCACCGCCCAGTTGCGCCCCACGAACAGGATCTTCTTCTGTGTCCAGTCTCGTTCGCCCAGGGTCAATTCAGAAAAATTCCCCGGAGGCGTCAGGACACGAACCTTTGCTGGGTCGACACCGCTCTTCTGCAGCAAGCCGGATGTATACGGGGTGTTCGTCCAGATCAGATCACACCGATCTGTGAAGATCCGCTCGCCCGCGATCGCTTGGGCCTGCACCGCATCGCTCAGACCGGAGAAACCGTAGTTTGTCGCGTAGGTCTCGGTCTTGAAAACACTCTCGATGGGGTACTCGATGTGGGCAAGCAAAGGCAAGCCGGGTTTAGGCATGCCCGCGACTCCGAACTGAAAGACGACATCCGCTTCCCGGAACATCTCCACGCCAACCATAAACTTGGTCATGTACTCGATGTTACTCGGTAGGTATCGCCAGATCGCATGCGTCCGGGGGCACTTCCATGGCGCAAAAATGGTCGTACTTCGAATCCTCCCCCGCATCAATGATGGGAAGAGTCCTGGGATGAGATTATGAGCACCACAAAGCGAATCTTCCTGGGCGAGCCTCGAGAAGATTGTCCTTGGAAGGCCGCTGTACGTGCTAGCATCAAACGGATGACCCCAAGTTGAAGCCGCAACTATAGGTTTTTTCTTCTGCATTTCTTGATTAATCATCGACCGATCTCCTGACCAACTTCACAGCGAAATCGCCTTCGCTCAAATCTTTATCGTATTCTAATGATCAGGGTACACCTTACGAGAGTTGATCGGCTCAAATTCGGCGTTCTCGTATCGCGTCATGAAAATGTTCAAACGATATCAGGTAACGCGGCCAAGTACTCCACGATGACCACCCCCGCCAGAATCTGCGACCGCGCGTACATCATTCACGAAGGTAAGAACCTTCGTGATTCTGATCCAAAAACGATCATCAACGATCCCGTGGTGAGAGAGGCGTACCTCGCCAGCACCTTCCGGGGCGATGAGTTTGATTGAGTTCGATTGAGCCCGCTCGTCGGCATCAGGTGATGAATCGAATCACGAGTGGATAGCGGAAGTATTCGCTTCGCCCAGCGGCGATCGCGGCGCGGATTGCATTCACCAGCATTACTGGAATCCAAACCACCAGGGCGATCCAGCCAATGACCGGGATCACCGCGAGGATGATGAAGGTCAGGAAGGCATTGAGCAGCTCACGTCCCTGATCCGCAATCAGCGGCGAATCGTCCTTTCGAACGGCCCAGACCACAATGACGCCAATCCAGAGCAATGGAAGCATTCCGGTGATCAGCCCGATGAATGGCCAGAGGTGACAACCGATGAGCAGAATTCGGTCTGAATCCGACTCCCCGACCGATCGCAGCCGAGCGGATCGACTGGGCGGGACGGGGTCAACCCGAGATTCGTACGCCATGGATTCGGCTCCTTGCATACAAGGTGGTTGGGGATTCCAGGCTCTGAATTTCAGGGGCGAATCAATCCGAGTTCATCCGAATCAATCAAGACTCCGAAGTTGATTCCTCAGATTCCGGAGCCAGTCGGGTCACGATGACCCGCTCAATCCGGGTGGGCTCGGCGTCGAGGACCTCAAATCGAATGCCTGCGGCCTCCACGATCTCGCCCACCACCGGGACCCGCCCCAGCCGCTCGAGCATGAAACCGGCGACGGTGTCGAAGTCGTCATCCTCGGGGATCGAAGTCTCCAAGAGTTCGTTCAGATCGTAAATCTGAAAGCGGGCGTCCATCTCCCAACGATCGTCGTCGACGCGGGCGATCGCCGGAGGGAGCTCTTCCTCGGTGTCATGTTCATCCTGAATCTCTCCGACGATCTCTTCGAGGACGTCTTCGATCGTGACCAGCCCACTGGTCCCACCATATTCGTCGACCACGATCGCCATGTGAACTTCGCTCCGCTGGAAGTCGCGAAGAAGGTCCTGAACCGGCTTGGTCTCCGGTACCCGAATAGGTTGCCGGAGAAGTCGATCGAGCCGAAAGTCCGTCGCGTCGGTCCCCAGGTAGGGGACGAGGTCTTTGACGTACAGAATGCCCTTGATGTCGTCGAGGTGTTCGCCGTACACCGGAATTCTGGAATGACCCGCTTCGATGATGATCGTTCGAATTCCCGAAAGGTCGTCGGTGAACTGAATGCCCTCGATCTCGGTTCGCGGAGTCATCACCGTCCCGACTTCGGTGCTGGTGAAATCCACTACGTTCTCCAGCATCTCCGCCGCAGACTCGTCCAGTTCCCCACCAAGCGTGGTGTCCTCGATCGAACGGCGGAGCCGTTCTCCCGCCTCGTCTTCACGCAAATTGGCACCGCTCAAGCGGCGAATTGCTTCATCCATGACCGCGGTAATCGCGGCAAGCGGGCCAAGGAGAAGATCCAAGAAACGGAGAATGGGAAGCGCCCTCATGATGAGGGACGTGCCGAGATAATTCGCCATCGCACCTGCGATCACGCTCGTGGAGATCCAAAGCGTAAAGACCGAGGCGACTCCCGCCAGCAGGAAATCTATGGGTTCGGCCAGTCGGTCGACATCACCGATGAACAGTTCTACGAAAATCACCGTGACCGCAACACTCAAAGTCGTCCGAACGAAGGCGAACTCCGTCACCAAATGGAGTCGCCGGCGAAGAACCCATTCGACCTTTGGCGCCTCGGAATCCACATCGGACCCACCCCTGCGGCGGCGGCGCCAGCCCTCCAGTTCACTCCGACTGGGGTCCTGCAAGGCAAGTCGAAGCGAGCTGCACCACGTCCCCACTACCGCGAACACGATCAGGGCGAGGATCAAGACGTTGGTCATCGAGAATCCCCTTCACTCGACGGTGATCGAAAGATCGGACCAACCCCGATCTTCGTAAGCAGTCGATCCTCCTCCGCATGCATCAAGGCGTGCGCTGCAGGCTCATGGTCATCATGTCCAATCGCATGCAGGACCCCGTGAACCCCGTAGAGGAGCAACTCTCGGCGAAGGTCATGATCGAATTCAGCACACCGGCGGGCCGCTTCATCGGCGCACGCCAGCAGATCAATTTCGATTCCGGTTTCATTTTCCGTTACGAAGGTTAAGACGTCGGTTGTCCCTTCGAGGTCGCTGAATCGTTGATGCGCCGCGCTCATCTCCAGATCACCCACGACCCGCACCGAGCAGCGGATAATCCGACGATCGATCTCGGTCTCAACCAATGAAACCACCAACTCAAGTCGATCTTGGATCCAAGCCACCGCTTCCCCGCCGATCTCCGGCGTCGCCACGTCAATGGTCACGCCGGAGCCACCGTCGCCGATCGACCCCGGTTGAGGACCAGGTTCCGAGGAATTGGAATCGCGGGCCTGCTCGGCCGCTGGACTGCCGGATGATTCGCCGTCGGGGTTCATGTGTTCATCAACCTCCTGCGGTGATGGTGACCGGAATGAACTGTGGCTTCACCCTTGCCTCAAACTCGCCACGGTACTTGTTGACGATGGTTCGAACGGCCCAGTTGTTTCCGTCTGCGAGGCCGCAGATGGTGGTGCCAGGCGTCAGGCCCATGGAACCCGCGACTTCGAGCAGGAGATCCAGATCCTTCGTCGTGCCGGCCCCCCGTTCGATTCGCATGAGAAGCTTGAGGATCCACCCTGAACCCTCCCGGCATGGCGTGCATTGGCCGCAGGATTCGTTCTTGAAGAAACGGGAGATGTTCCTCGCCACCGCGACCATGTCGGTGTCTTCGTCGAAGATCGTCGGGCAGGCGGTTCCCAATCCGAGGACGTCAAACCGACCAATGTCAAAGTCCATCGGTGCATCAAACTGATCCGGACCGAGCACGCCCATCGAGACCCCGCCCGCAATCGCGCCCTTGAACTTCTTGCCCTTTCGCATCCCACCACAGTGGGTTTCGACGAGCTCTCGGAGCGGGATTCCCAGGTCGCATTCATAGACCCCTGGCCGTTCAACATGACCGGAGACGCCCATCAACTTGGTCCCGTAGCTCGGCGGCCCGCCAGTCGCGCTTTCACATCCGTGCCCCTTCCACCATTCCACGCCATGCTCGATGATCGGCACCACGGCCGCCAGCGTCTCGACGTTGTTCACGATGGTTGGGCGTCCGAAAAGTCCCTTCACCGCGGGGAACGGAGGCTTGATTCGAGGCCAACCCCGCTTGCCTTCGACGGCCTCGAGCAGTCCAGTCTCCTCACCGCAGATGTACGCACCGGCGCCACGATGGAGATAGCACTCGACCTTGAAGTCGGACTTACCCTTGAGCAGTCCTTGCTTACCGAAAATGCCCTGCGCATAGGCTTCTTCGATCGCCCGCTGCATGACTTTCGCCTGATGGTGATATTCGCCGCGAATGAAGAAGTACGCCGTGTCCAGCTGACAGGCGTAACAGGCGATCGCGATGCCTTCGAGCACGAGATGCGGATCAAAGTCGCAGAGCAGTCGATCCTTGAACGTTCCCGGCTCGGCTTCGTCACAGTTGATCGCAAGATACCGGCGACCACCGTCGGGATCGGGCAGAAAAGACCACTTCAATCCTGCGGGGAATCCGGCACCGCCACGCCCTCGGAGAACGGCCGCTTTGACCTCATCAACAATTTCTCCGGGCTTGCTGGCCAATGCCTTCTCGAGGCTTTGGTAGCCGCCCGTGCGGACGTATTCGCCGATGTCGATGGTTCGACGATCCTTGGGATCACCCCAGGGTGCGGACGGGATTCGCTTCGTGAGGACTGGCTCGTTCATGGGCATCTTGATGGGGCCTTGCGTGCGGTTCGGGTGTCGACTGCAAATTCGTGTTCAAACGCGTGGATTCAGGGGCTCGGGGGTGTCTCGCCATTGCCGGGTTGCGGCGGCTTCCGGAGCTCGACTTCTTCGATGGTGGTCCGCCGAAGAACCACGTCGCCGCGATCCTCCGTCTCGACGGATCGACCGACTTCCTTGACCTGCGGTGCCGCCGGATCAGTCTTGATCCCCTTGACGACGTGCCCGACGAACTCGCCGAGCGAACGCATGATCGATTTCGAATCGGAATCGGTCATCGGGTCGTCAATGCTCCGCAGAATCATTCGCCTGACGCGCCTCGGCGATCAGACGATCAATGGTCGTGATGTCGAGGCCTTCGTGGAGCGTCTCGTTGAAGAGGGCCACCGGGGCGGTGTCACAGGAACCGAGGCATTCCATCGCGAGGAGCGTGAAGATCCCGTCCTCGGTGGTCTCGTGGGGCTCGATTCCCAGTTCATCGCGAACGTGATCGAGCAACTTCTGATGGCCGCAGACCTCGCAGGCGATCGATTGACAGATGCCGATCACGCACTTTCCAACGGGCTCCGTCGTGTACTCCTCGTAGAAACTGACGGTGTCCAGCACTTCCGCCGGCGGAAGCTCAAGGAATGCCGCAATCTCGATCATCGCCTGATACGAGACGTGGCGATACTCGTGCTGCACATCGTGCAGGATGGGCATCAGGGCGCCATGTTTGGTCTCGTAGCGCGGCAGCGTCTCCGCAGCCCAACGAGCCATCATGGCCTCGGTGCACCAAGGCTCGGCTCGACGAGCAATTTCGGCGTTTCCGGAATCGACGACCTTCCAGGACATCGTGTGGTCTCACGTTGGCCGGACGGTGGTCCGGCGAAGGAATAAAATGATCAGCGGTCGAGTTCGGCCGCAATAATATTGAGAGAACCGAGCACGGCGACCACATCGCTGACCAGATGGCCTTCAATCAGCTTGGGGAACACCGAATAGTTGATAAATGATGGCGGCCGCGTTCGAACGCGGGTCGGATACTTGGTCCCGTTGGCCACGATGTAGTAGCCGAGTTCGCCATTGGGGCTCTCGACCGCGCCGTAAAGTTCCCCAACCGGGGCATCGATTCCGCGGTTGTGCATGAGAAGTTCGAAGAGCTGAATCGTGCCTTCGATCGAACCGTAGACCTCACCCTTCTCCGGGATGCTGAGCTTGGAATCAGAGAGCGTGTCGATCGGTCCACTCGGAATCTTGTCGATGAGCTGTTCAATGATCCCCACGGACTGATGAAGCTCTTCGAGCCGGACGAGGTATCGCGAGAGCGAATCGCCGTCGGTCGAGATCGGAACATTGAACTTGACGGCCTCGGCGCCCTCGCCGTCCCAATTGTCGGCATAGCAGAGGTATGGCTCGGATTTGCGGATGTCGCGGGTGATTCCACTCGCCCGCCCCACCGGACCGGAGAGACTCCATGCGATCGCATCCTCACGACTGATCGTGCCAACCCCTTTGAGCCGGTCCACGAAAATTCGATTCCGGTTCAGACAGGACTCCAGATCCTTCTGCGCCTTGGGAAGACGATTGTGAATGAAATCCTTGATCATCCTCTTGAAGACTTCGTCGTCGTCGATGTCCCGCCACGCACCACCAAGTCGGGTCCAGTCCGGGTGAAACCGTTGACCCGAGAGATACTCAACGATGTCGTAAATGAACTCTCGTTCGTTGAACCCGTAGAGGAATCCAGTGAATGCACCGAGGTCCAACGCGGCGGCACCGATCGAAAGTAGGTGATCTTGGATTCGAGCGAGCTCGGCCATGATCGTGCGGACGACCTTGCAACGTGGCGTGACGTCGATGTCGAAGAGCTGCTCGCAGATCGTGTGCCACGCGATGTCGTTGCCGATCGGCGAGACGTAGTTCATCCGGCTGACGGTGCAGACGTACTGGTTGTAGTCGTGGTGCTCGCCGAGCTTCTCGAACCCGGAGTGGAGGTAGCCGATGTGCGGTGTGCAACGGGCCACCCGTTCACCGTCGAGCTCAAGTACCAGCCGAAGCGTGGTGTGAGTCGCCGGGTGCTGCGGACCGAAGTTCAACACCCACCGGTCGGGGGCGTTCACATGGTCCTTGAGGTAATCGGTGTTCTCGATGTCGAGGCCGTAGACCTCGTCAGGCTTCATCGTATAGGGCATGGATCGGGCCCGAAAAGGACGAGGTCGCAAATGCGGCCCCGGAGAGGGTTTCAAGAGAGATGATTAGTATAGAACCCCGGGCGGATTCGGCTCGACTTCCGGGCCGGTTTCGGTGATGAAGTGCCCAGGGAATCGATGGGAACCTCGAAAGTAGCCTCCCGAGACCAGCTTGGCACCACCGGATCTCCCAACCAAATCCGGCATCCAGCCCGAGGCACCGCCATCAAGCCCTGAATACCGCCCCAAGTTTCTTGCCCAGGAGCAGGCTGGCACCCGCCAAAGTGCATGCCAAGAGGAGCATCGCCCAGGTCCCCATCGCCGAAGCGATGCCGGGGCCGTCGCCAAGTCGCTCAAACAGCACGTAAATGGCCTTGGTAATCGGGTAATCGGCTTCTCGCTGGGCCAGGATCAGGCTGTCGCTGACCTCCAACATCGAAAAACTGAAGGCCAGAAGCGCGCCAGCAACCAGATTGGCCGCCACGAGCGGAAGAACGATCCGGCGAAGAACCGTCATTTTGCCGGCACCCAACCCATGGGCCGCCTCTTCGAGATCGACCGGCGTCTGCTCCAGTCCCGCAACCGTCGAACGGACCACGTAGGGCAGGCGGCGAACGGCATAGGCAACGATCAAGATCGGAATCGGATTGGGATCCGCCCCCAGCACGTTGGCGGCCCAGCCGAGCGGTCCGTCGTTGAGGCTCGCAAAGGTGCCTTGTGGAAGTACCGGCGAGACCACGAAAGCGAGCCAACTGGGCATCGGTCCCTGGAACGGCCATTCGAGGGTCATGGCCACATATCCAAACGCCATCACCAGCCCCGGCACCGCCAGCGGAAGCATGCAAAGCGCGTCGAGAATCGCCCGACCACGGATCTTGGTCCGCACGATCAGCCGAGCGGCAATCACCCCGACCACCAGATCCAGGACCACCGCAATCGCGGCCAAGAACAGACTGATCCGAATCGATCCGATCGCCAGAGGGTGCGAGAGGGCTTCGCTGTAATTGTGCAGCGTGAACGCTCGCGGCAGGATCGACTGGTACCACTGCCCTTCGACCGACAGGCTTGCGAGGATCACCCCAACATGCGGCATCGATGCGATTCCGATCACGGTTCCAAAGAGCAGTGCCGCCAGAATCCCCGCCACCGGGCCGAGTCGGACCGAGGAGTCGCCTCGCGATGCCTTGGCACTCGAGGCAACACCCCGAACGCCAGGAAGTACTCGACCAAGCACATAAAAGAGGGTCGCCGTGGACAACATGACGACGGTCAGCGCAAACGGTTCCGCGCTGGTCTCCATCTGTTTGAGGCCGTCGAAGATCTGAACTGGGGTGACCTGCCGGAACTCGAACATCAGGGGCGTGCCCAGTTCGGTGAAGCTCCAGATGAAGGTGATGGTGCAACCCGCAAATAACCCAGGCCGCACCAGCGGCAAGGTAATTCTTCGAAATCGCGTCCAGGCGCCAGCGCCCGAATCGCGGGCCGCCTCGTCGAGGGCGGGGTCGAGGTTCGCCAAGGCCGCCAAAAGATTGAGGTAGATGATTGGATAAAGGTGCAACGCCTCCACCAAAATGACGCCGAACAGCCCGCCATCGCCCAGGAGGTCCAGTGGGGCGTCGATCAGACCAAGATCCGTGAGCAGCGCATTGAGTGATCCCGAGCGACCGAGCAGATGTCTCACACCGATGGCCCCCACGAAGGGCGGAAGAATCAACGGGATCAAAACCAGCGCCCCGAACAGCGTCTTCCCGGGAAATTCATGGCGGGCGGCCACCATGGCCAGTGGCATCGAGATCAAGATCGAGAGAAACGTTGTCACCGTGGCGATGGTCAGGGCATTGAACAGCCCCCAACGGAGATTCTCGTCTCGAAAAACGTCAAGAACGTGGTACAGCGTGTATCCGCCGTCGACGGACATGAAGCCACCACGAACTGTGAGCCAGATCGGATAGATCAACACGACGCCAAGAAGCGCCATGATGCCGTACATCGTCAGATATTTTCCGAGCGAGGAATTCCGCATCCGGCGGAAAGTCTACCTCGGTTCGGGGCCCGATTCCGGCCACCCGAACTCCGCACCTTCCGAGAGCCGCGTCATGACCACCCTCAGCCGGTCCATGCGGCCAACATCACCCCGATATCGCCCCCACCCACCTCGCTGCTGCCATCGAGGTCGGCTTCTGGGTCGGAGGTCCCCCAAAGCGAGAGGAGAATGCCAAAGTCGGCACCGTTCACCAGGCCGTCGTGGTTTAAGTCCGCCGGAACGAAGGCCGCCGCCTCCGGAATCCACCAGGCGACCGCCGCCCTGGTCGAGACGGAGTTTCCGTCGATCCGACTCAGCCGGACGGCATATTCACCCGCCGCCAGTCCGCGCACATGGATCAGCTCGACGCTGTCCACGCCGCTGTCGCTCCGCACATTGCCAGCTGCAAAAACGCCCGCGGTCGCCCCCACCAGGGATACCGCCGATCCGTCCTCAATCCGAAAAAGCTCGAGATCCAGATCAGGATGGGTCGCCGAGCTGAAGTTATTCGCGATGACTCGATTCCAAGTGGCGAGAATCCCGATTTCGTCCGCCGGCTCCGAGATCGAGAATCGATGCCAAAGCGACTCTCCGTTCGACATCAACTCGAAGTCCCAACCCGGGCCGGCCATGGTCGGGTTCTCCGGGAGCGATGATTCGCCGGATTGCTCGAGGCCGGTATAGATCCGGTGGGCCCGATTGATCTCCACGACCCCGGCCCCGTAGATCTCGTCGATCGGACGAGCCGTGGTGCCGCGATCGGCTCTGGAAGTCGAAGGGTTGTTCGTCCATTCATCATTGCGGGCCGCACCGGCCAGCAGTACCGCCTTGAGGACCTGAGGGAGATCCGCAACACTATTGCCATCAAGCTCGGGCGTGGTTCTTGCGGTCTCGTAGAGCAGCGCGGCACAGGCTGACACCACTGGGGTCGAGAAACTCGTGAAATCACCGGGCGCGACGATCTCCGGCTTCATGCGACCCTGAATCTCGGTGCCGGGTCCGGTGTCGGAGGCATCATGATCGCCAGTGCTCAATCCAACCGAGATCCCGTGGTGCATCCCGGCCATCAACGCAAAGGAGTCACTCCCCGCGCCATTATTGACGCCCATGATCCAAATGGTCCCGAAGGTGTTCGCGGCATAGTCAGCGCGGCGGAGCGCCAACACGTCGGATGAACTTCCCAAAGTGCCAATCCAACTGTGATTGAAGATCTTCGCGCCACCGGGCGGATTGTCCGGCAGGCTGCTCGAGCCGAGCCTCAGATAGCCCGAACCAATGAAGTCATTGACGTCATAAAGATTAACCGTCGAAATCCCTGACGCGATGCTATCTTCATTCCCATAAAACTTGAAACCGACCTTCGACGCATGGAGGCTTGGCTCAGTCGCCCCACTTCGCTCGATAAAGTTGATTCCAGAGAACTGCCCGTTTCCTTGATTCGGCGAATAACCGGGATCAGGAATCTCGACCTGCACCACACCCACGCCAACTCCGGAAGGGACGTCCGTCCCAAGTCTTGCGACCAGTGCGTCGTATCCGATATCCGAAAAGATGTCCGCGGCGCTCCCACCAACGATCGCCAAAACCGGGGGAATCATTGCGAGGGCGTGGAAGGTACTGATCTTCATGGTTGGATCCACTGGTTGAGTGTGGTCGCCCGAGTTTGAGCGACGCCTCCTAACTCTAGCCCTCACCAGGGGCTGGACCAGCGGAAAGCCCGAGAACTCTGTGAGAAATCCACCCGTCATGCGGTTGATGAGGACTGAATCAAGACTGGCAAGTCCGGATCAGGGAAGCGCGGCATCGCGGCGAACCAGAAGTTCGACTCTGGCGTCTTCGCTTGGTCGCGTATTGAGGCCGAGATGGTCTCGACGCGGTTCGCTCGTGCCGCTGATCTGGACTCGGATGCGTGCCGTCGGGATGCCCGCGGCTTCGAGCCGCTTGACCACGACTTCCGCTCGTGCCCACGCGATCTCTCGTCCCTCTCGGGGGCGATTGAAGGCTTCGGGTTCCGATGCGTGCCCACGGACCTCAATCACGTTTCGTCGACCGGCCTGCGATTTCGCAAAGTCGGTGATGATCGATGCTGACTGCGGGGTGATCGACAACGACTTGAAGGCGAAGGGAACGTCCGTCCCCTCTCCGAAGTAATCAATATCACGCGGTGATCGGACATCCTGCTCACGACCACGAACGCCCTTGGTGCTGGCGTCGCCCGCACCTCGCTCACGAATCGCCTGCAGAACGCGAGCGTCCCGCGGGTCATCTGGGTTGAGCGGATTGTGGAATGCTCGCCGGACCGCCTCGATGAGTTCCGGATCAATCTCTTGAACTTCCATCGCCGCGCCTTCGGACTCGGCACCGCCGCCGCCGGGATTGCCGCCTTTGGGTTGTACATTCAAGGCAAAGAGAATCACGAAGAAGCCCATGAGGAGCATCACCATGTCGGCGAAAGAGATGAGCCACTCGGGGGCGCCGCCCTCTTCCTCGTCGTGGCCTCCGCCACCATGTCCGATGCCGTACCCACCTCGATGATTTGCCTGATTACCCGACATCATGATCTCCCTGGCGTCGGTTCAGGCCGCAAACTTGAGGCTGCTCCGTCCCGACTGGGGAACGAAGGCGAGCATCTTCTCAGTAGTGGTTCTGGGGTTGTCACCGGCCTGGATGCTCATGATTCCCTGCAGCATCATCTCCTTGGCGAGGATCTCCTCGCCCGAACGGAGCGACAGCTTGTCGCCGATCGGGCCCGCAATCGCATTCGCCAGCACGGTTCCGTACATCGTCGCCGTCACCGCGACCGCGAGCATGCCACCGAGTTCTTCGATGCTGCCGCCAAGCGAACCGAACATTCCAATTTGACCGATCAAGGTGGCCGCGAGTCCGTAGCCCGGCCCGTACAACTTGATGAGGTCGAAGAATTTCTTCCCGGCCTTATGTCGCTCTTGAATCGCCATGACCTCGAGTCGAAGCGTGGTCTCGACAATTGCTTCGTCAGTGCCATCGACCGCCATCTTCAAACCTTGGGCGAGGAAGGGATCTTTGACGTTCTCGATCTCGTTTTCCAGCGAAAGAATGCCATCTCGACGTGCCTTATCACTGAGGGTGGCCATCAAGGTCACCGTCTCGGCGTTGGAGACCGCAGGCTCTCTCATGAATGCCTTGATATATCCGGGGACCTGCTTCAGTTTCTCCATCGGCATCGCCATGAATAGCACACTGATCGTGCCGCCGAAGACCATGATCGCACCCTTCAACGACCAGAACATCATGATGTTCCCGCCGTGACTGAGCACGAGCATTACCGTTCCAACGAGAACGACGACCCCCAAGATGATCCCGATGAGACTGGCTTTGTCCATGACGCGATCGACCTCCCTGCCGCAACGGGCTCCACCGAAAGGGTGAAGACTCGACGCAGGAGAAACGATCGACCGGAAAGCAAGGAGTCTTGACGTAAGTATTCACCTCGGCGTCACGAACGTAGGGATCGCGCGTGAAAGCGATCTCAGATCGACGCCGAGGAGCGTTTCTTATCGGAAATGACCGCGCACTCAGAATTGGCCCGCAGATCACGGGTCCATCCTGGACTGAACGCTCAAACCGCCTCTGCAACCCGCTTCAGGGCTGCCGCAGGTCGGAAGCCAACCGTGCTGGAGGCGGGAATGATCAGGGATTCGCCGGTTCGCGGATTACGCCCCGCTCGTTCGGCTCGGTGCTTTCGTTGGAAGGTCCCGAATCCGGCAATGGTCACTGATCCATCACGTTCCACACCCTCGAGAATCCCATCTAAAACCGACTTGACCGCCTTTTCCGCATGACTACGCGGGCTGCCCAGTTCAGCGGTCACCAATTCGATGAGATCACTCTTATTCATGCTCAGCTCCATTCGGGTTTTTGAGATCTCACGAACGATAGCGACTTGATCCCCGGTGGTTCGATCGGTGGTCTGCCTCCGGGGATTGCCGGTGGACATTCGTTTTGAGTTGCAAAGTGACGAGAATCCTAAATCACGTGGGCCGCCATCGGGCGCGGGGGCGTGATCGAGTGCTAGCATCGACGTCCGATGAACGACCAACCAGATAATCCGAATCCCCCGCTCGTCGTCCGAACCGAGCATCTGGATCCCGCGGCCGAAGCCTGGATCGCGGAACGTTGCGAATTCCTCGCGGCAGCGCCGGAAGACGCGGCATTCGAGTCCGTCGCGGCGCAAATCACCGGCCTGGTGGTTCGAACGTATACCGAGGTGAACGAGGCACTGCTGGATCGACTGCCGTCATTAAAGGTCGTCGCCCGGGCCGGCGTTGGCGTCGACAACATCAACGTGGCCGCCTGCCGAAGACGCGGCATCGAAGTGGTGCACACGCCTGACGCCAATACTCAAGCCGTCGTCGAATACGTTACGGCGCTGTTGTGCGACGCGATTCGGCCCCGGATCTTTCTGACGGAAGCCGTCGATCAGACGACCTGGAAGGAGATTCGGAGCGAAATCTGCGGCGACTCGCAGATGAACGAAATGAGCATCGGAATCCTCGGATTCGGCCGGATTGGGCGGCGAATCGCCGAGGTCGCCGGGGCGATCGGCTTGGCGGTCAGATATCACGATTTGCTCGACATCGACGCGTCACATCGGACGGGCGCCGAACCAGTCTCCTTGGAATGCCTCTTCGAGAAGAGCGACGTGCTCACCATCCACGTCGATGGACGATCTTCCAATCACGGGCTGATCGACGCCACGCTTCTGAGCCTCATGAAGCGAGACTCGATCCTGCTCAACACCAGCCGAGGCTTCGTCGTGGACGAGGCCGCGGTCGCCGAGTGGCTGGCCGAACATCCTGCCGCACAGGCGGTGCTCGACGTGCACATAAACGAACCATTCACCGACGACAACCCACTGATCGAACTTCCCAACGCCCACCTCGCACCGCACCTCGCCAGTCGAACCACGACGGCGATGGCGAACATGAGTTGGGTGGTCAAAGATCTCTGGCGAGTTCTCGATGGCGAACCGGCAAAGCATCCGGCGCCCGATCCGATCTGACCAAGACACCAATCCAACACGAAAGACGGGCCGCGATCTGAGGATCACGGCCCGTCCTAACTTCTCGTTATCGATGTGTTTCGATGATCAAAGACAAGGGCCCCAGAAACCAATCATCAAACCGATGTCCGCGCCGTTCACCTGACCATCGTGGTTGAGATCGCCCGGACAAGGTTGGGGCGCGAGCCCTCGGAATCGGGTGACCGTGCCTGCGAACGGCTGCGCAACCCAGAGATCCTCACCGACGATCGCCAGACCCGAAGGGCACCAGAGCCCCTCGACGACGGTCGAGACCGTTCCATCCTGAGCCACTCGGAGAATCTTGCCGTCCCCGGGGGTGAAGTTTCCGAGCTTCAGATCAAAGGAACCCGCCGAAGTCACCAGCAGGCTGCCATCGGCCGCCATCTCGACGTCGATCAACGTCTGAAAACCGGTGTACATCGTGGTGAGATCACCAGCGGCCGACACTTGGAAGATCGAGGCGACCCCGTCCGCGAAAGGAAAGCCGACCAATTGCACGACGATCGCGCCGCCCTCACCGTCGGCGATCACCTGCGTCGGAACCGCTTGGGAGATCCCAGGGACCGAGCCCTTGGGATTCTCGACCGCGGGAAAGTCGGCCACGACCGAAAGTTCGTCCGCCGCCGAACTCCAGCGAAGCAACGCATTCGCGCCGGAGTCGACGATGTAGAGATCACCATCACCGGCGGGCGCGACGGCGTAGGTGTTCGAGTCGTTGTACCCGCTCCCCACGACGAACGGGAACACCGGGATCTGCTGCATCAACGCCGGCAAAGCCAGAACGTCGTACGGACCTGCGCAGCGAACGGCCTCCGTCGGGTCGTAACGAAGAATGGAGCCAAGCGAGGGGAACAGGGGAATGTTCGGTCCACCTGCCGCGAGAAGCAGGGAGCCATCGGTGTCAAATGCCAGCTGCAGGGCTCCGGTGGGTTCGCCCATGCTGTTGAAAGCGACCGCGACACCCTCCACGAACGAGTTCAGGTCATACGAGCCATCGAGGCCGGGAGACAGATAGTTGATCTTGCCGTTCCCGGGATTGCCTGGGCCCTGCACACCCATTTCAGTGAACCAGATATTCCCATTCCCGTCGGACTCGACACCGATCGGCGCGTTCAGGCCTTCCCAAACATCTTGATTCTCATCTCCGGCGATCGCGGTTCCTGCCAGCCCGAGGCCTGAGCACAACGCCAGCGTGACGCCAAATGTCATCTTCATATCTTTATCTCCGGAAAAATACATGTTTCAAATTTTCTCGTCCCAACTTCGGACCAGAAACGACCGCACAAAATGCTATCCAATATTCACCGACGATGGAAGCGTTCTCTACTCTCCCGCCACCTTTTGACTGCGATACCCTCCGAGGGCTCAATGAAGAGACTTCCGTCATCGTTTATTCCTCTCTGCACCTAAAAGACTCGATCGAATACGATCCCGGTTTGATTCGCCTTTTTCATCACGTCCACTGACGTGTCAGGAACTGCCTCCATGTCCTTCGAAATCGTCTCCGTTCACGCCCGCCAAATCCTCGACTCCCGCGGAAATCCCACCCTCGAAGCCGAGGTCGTGCTCGAAGACGGATCCGGCGGCCGGGCCGCGGTCCCCAGTGGAGCCTCCACCGGCGAGAACGAAGCCGTTGAGCTCCGCGATGGTGGAACCGCCTGGCTTGGCAAGGGTGTGACCAACGCGGTCGAGAACGTCAACGAACGAATTGCGCCCGCGGTCGAAGGCCTGGACGGGCTCGATCAGGAGACTCTCGATGCGATGCTTTGCGAACTCGACGGTACGGATGACAAGTCCGAACTCGGCGCCAATGCGACCCTCGCGGTTTCACTCGCAACCGCGCACGCGGCGGCATCCGCCTCGAACCAACCCCTCTATCGATACCTCGGTGGCACCACCGCTCGCACCCTTCCGATCCCCATGCTGAACATTCTCAATGGTGGCAAGCATGCGGATTCCACCGTCGACTTCCAGGAGTTCATGATCCAGCCGGTCGGCTTCGAAGACTTTGAATCCGCACTCCAAGCGGGCGTCGAGACCTACCATGCCTTGAAGTCCGTGCTCAAGCAGCGTGGACTCTCGACCGCGGTGGGTGACGAAGGCGGCTTTGCGCCAAACCTCACCAGCAATGAGCAGGCGCTTGAATTGATCTCGGAGGCCGTGAATGCCGCCGGCTTCGACTTCGGTAATCAGATTGTCA
>Ga0222662_1000089_pt1 | contig 86062 bp, 67 predicted proteins | sample AntAcemetagen600_FD_179821 | JGI IMG/M metagenome (GOLD analysis project Ga0222662, IMG submission 179821) | Saline water microbial communities from Ace Lake, Antarctica - #600 | ecosystem: Environmental > Aquatic > Non-marine Saline and Alkaline > Saline | place: Antarctica: Ace Lake... | reverse complement strand
CGCGTCGTCATCGTCTGCTGCGTCGTCGTCGTCCGCCGCGTCGTCGTCGTCCGCCGCGTCGTCGTCGTCTGCTGCGTCGTCGTCGTCGGCCGCGTCGTCGTCGTTGGCCACGCTGTCGTCGTCGTTGGCCACGCTGTCGTCGTCGTTGGCTGCGTCGTCGTCGTCGCGGGCCGTGGTCGGGCAGCCGAATAGGGCGAGGGCGAGGAGGGCCAGCAGGGTGCGCAGGAGGGTCATCGAGGTCTCCGAGAGGGCGGAATGATGCGAGAATGGCACATCGTCCGCGCCGTCTTGTGGGGCGAGCCGCGTCTGCTGTGCGCGGGGTTCGTCCGCCGCCGCCTGCGCCCCTGACCCCGCAACGGCGGCGTCCTCCGCTACGCTGCTCGGATGCTTCGTTTTGAACTCAACGGCCGCCCTGTCGAGGTCGCCGACGCGTCTCCGAACCTGACCCTGCTGGAGTGGCTGCGCGAGGCGCGGCCTGCAGGCGAGGGGCGAGGTGACCGACTCACCGGGACTAAGGAGGGCTGCGCCGAGGGGGACTGCGGGGCGTGCTCTGTGGTGCTGCTCGACGACCGCGCCCCGGGCGGCGCCCGCTACCGATCGGTCAACTCCTGCTTGCTCTTGCTGCCCATGGTGCACGGGCGCCAGGTGTTTACGGTGGAGGGCATCGGCTCCGTACGGGACCCCCACCCGGTGCAGGAAGCGATGGTGGAGGCGCTGGGCTCCCAGTGCGGGTACTGCACGCCGGGCTTCGTGATGTCGATGTTCGAGGCCTGCTACCGAGACGATCTCGACGCGGACTGGAAGATCGACGACCAGCTGTGCGGGAATCTGTGTCGCTGCACGGGGTATCGCCCCATCCGTGACGCCGCCGAGCAGATCGCGGGGACGCGGCCCGACGATGCGTTCCTCGCCGCGTTGTCGGGAGAGCCCAGCGCCGCCGAGCCCCTCGATCACTCCAGCGACGGCGAGCGGTTCGTCGCTCCCACGACCCTGGCCGCCGCGACGCGCCTGCTGGCCGAGAAGCCCCACGCGCGGCTCATCTGTGGGGCCACCGACCTGGGGCTGGACGTCACGAAGAAGCACGTGCGCTTCCCGCTGCTGCTCTCCACCGAGCACATCGCCGAGCTGCAGGGCATCACCGAGGACGACACGGGCTTCTCCATCGGCGCCGCGACCACACTGACCGATCTCGAGGACTGGAGCGGACACTCGCTGCCCGTCCTGCACCGGATGCTGCGCTACTTCGGCGCTCGGCAGATCAAGCATCGCGCCACCCTCGGCGGGAACCTGTGCAACGCCTCGCCCATCGGCGACATCGCGCCCGTGCTGCTGGCGCTGGATGCGCGGATGGTCCTGGCGAAGGAAGGGGAGTCGCGCACCGTGCCGATCTCCGAGTTCTATCTGGCCTATCGGAGCACGGCGCTGGGCGAAGGGGAGCTGCTGGCCCGCGTCGAGATCCCCAGGCCATCGTCGTCGTCGCGACAGGGGGCGTACAAGGTCAGCCGGCGGCGGGAGCTAGACATCAGCGCGGTGTCCGCTGGCATGCTCGTGGAGCTCGACGGGAGCGGCATCGTGACGAAGGCTCGCCTGGGCTTTGGAGGCATGGCGGCGACCCCGAAGCGCGCCGCGCTGACCGAAGCGGCGTTGGTGGGGCAGGTGTGGTCTGAGGCCACGGCGCGGGCGGCGGCCTCCCAGCTCGCCCAGGACTTCCAGCCCATGGACGATCACCGAGGCACCGCCTGGTTCCGCGCCACCGTGGCCCGCAACCTGCTGCTGGGCTTCGCGGCGGAGACCACCGACCGCAGCTTTGTTCCGTTGCCATCCAGGCACACGGGCACCGTGGTGGCGGAGGAGGGACGATGAGCGCTCCCGAGCCCCTCTCTTCCCCGCTTCACAAGTCGCGCCCGCACGAGTCGGGGCTGCTGCACGTCACCGGCGCCGCCCACTACGTGGACGACCTGCCCGACCCCTCGGGTCTGCTGCACGGCTACATCGTGGCCAGCGATCATGCCCACAGCCGCTTGCTCACCGTGGACGCCGACGACGCACGCAGCCAGCCGGGGATCCACGGGGTGTTCACCGCCGCCGACATCCCCGGTGACAACCTCATCGGACCCATCCAGCACGACGAGCCCCTGCTCGCCGACGGCGAGGTGCACTTCTTCGGGCAGGCCATCGCGCTCGTGGTCGGAGACTCCATCGCCGCCTGCCGGGCCGCCGCGTCCCATCTGCGCGTCTTCAGCGAGCCGCTGCCCGCCATCGTCACGCTCGAGGACGCCATCGACCAGGGCAGCTACCAGCTCGACCCTCACGTCATCGCCCGAGGCGATCTCGACGCCGCGTTCGACGGCGCACACCTCGTGGTGCAAGGCGAGGTGGAGAGTGGTGGCCAGGACCACTTCTATCTCGAGACCCAGGCGGCCCTGGCCGTGCCCGGCGACGACGGCTCCATCCACATCTACAGTTCCACCCAGCACCCCACTGAGATCCAGAAGATGGCGGCGCACGTGCTCGGCGTGGGCGCGCACCGCATCGTCTGCTCGGTCCCCCGGGTGGGCGGCGGCTTTGGCGGCAAGGAGAGCCAGGCATCCAACTACGGCGCGTTGGCCGCCCTGGGCGCGCACCTGCTGGGGCGCCCGGTCAAGGTGCGCCTGAACCGCGAAGAGGACATGATGTGGACCGGCAAGCGGCACCCGTGCCACTCCTGGTACCGCGCCGCCTTCGATTCCGACGGGCACCTGATGGGCTTCGAGGTGCGGATCACCAGCGATGGCGGCTGGGTGACCGATCTCTCGGGCCCGGTGCTCGACCGCGCGCTGTTCCACCTCGACAACGCCTACTACATCCCGCATTTGCGGTTCGAGGGCCGCGTCGCCCGCACCAACCTGCCCAGCAACACCGCCTTCCGCGGGTTCGGTGGGCCCCAGGGCATGGTCGTCGTGGAGGAGGCCATCGAGCGGGCTGCGTTCCGGCTCAAGCTGCCGCCCGAAGAGGTGCGCAGGCGCAACTACTACGGGCAGGCCCCCCGGGACCGCGCGCCGTACGGGCAGTGCATCGAGGACCCCCGGGTGGTCTCCATGCACGACCGGCTGGTGGACGAGGCGGATCTGGAGTCGCGCCGCGCCGACATCGAGGCGTTCAATGCCGGCTCCCGCTTCAACAAGCGCGGCGTGGGTCTCATGCCCATCAAGTTCGGCATCTCGTTCACCAAGTCCCTGCTGAACCAGGCCGGCGCGCTGGTGCTGATCTACGCCGACGGCAGCGTGCAGCTGAACCACGGCGGGACCGAGATGGGCCAGGGCCTGCACACCAAGATGCAGGCGGTCTGCGCGGACGCGCTCGGCGTGCCGTTCGACGCGGTGCGCGTGATGCACACGGCGACGGACAAGGTGCCCAACACCTCGCCCACGGCTGCGTCGTCGGGCAGCGATCTGAACGGCGCGGCGGTGGCGCAGGCGTGCTCGACGCTGCGCGGGCGCATGGAGCCGGTGGCCCGCAAGGTGCTCGGCGTGGGGAACGAGGTGCCGCTCACGTGGGAGGGCGGGCGCGTGCTCGCGCCGCAGGGTCAGAGCTGCTCGTTTGGTGACGTGGCGACCCGGTGCTGGGTGGACCAGATCTCCCTGGCGAGCACGGGGTACTACCGCACGCCGGGCATCGCCTACGACCACAGCACCGGCAGCGGTACGCCGTTCTTCTACTTCGCCTATGGGGTCGCCATCACCGAGGTGGAGGTGTGTGGGCTGACGGGCGAGATGCGGATGCGGCGCGTGGACATCCTGCACGACGTGGGCAGCTCGCTGGTGCCGAGCATCGACATCGGGCAGATCGAGGGCGCATTCATCCAGGGCATCGGCTGGCTGACCGACGAAGAGGTGCTCTTCGGCCCCGACGGCCGCTGCCGCACGGTGGGCCCCAGCACCTACAAGGTGCCGTCCATCGGCGACGTGCCGGCGGAGTTCCACGTGCGCATGCTGGACAAAGCTCCGCAGCCCGGCGTCATCGGGGGCAGCAAAGCGGTGGGCGAGCCCCCGTTCATGCTGGCGATCTCGGTGTTGTCGGCCATCAAGGACGCAGTCGCGGCCTACGGCGGCAAGGAAGTGGACCTGGGCATCCCCGCGACGCCCGAGGCGATCCTGCGGGCGGTGATGGCGCAGACCGGCGAGTGAGCGCGCCCCGCGCGGCGCGCCCCGGACTCAGGCTCGCGTTGGGTCTGCTGGCGGTGGGAGCGCTCGGCCTGCTCTGGGTGTTCGCGGTCGAGCCCTATTGGATCGAGACCACCCACCACACCGTGCCCGCGGCCGTCACGGCGTCGCTGCGCATCGCTCACCTGTCGGACTTGCACACCGAGGGGGTGGGGCGCCTCGAGCGAGCGCTGCTGCGTCGGCTCGAGGCCGAGAAGCCCGATCTCATCGTGGTCACCGGAGACACCGTCACGACCGGTGGCACGGCGGCGGGGTATCGGGCGGTGTGGCAGGCGCTCGTGGGTCTCGACGCGCCGCTCGGCGTGGTGGCGGTCCGGGGGAACTGGGAGTATTGGGCCGCGCCCATGGGCAGCGAGAGCGCGGCGGACGAGGCGGGGGTGACGACCCTGGTCAACGAGAGTCTCCAGGTGCGCGAGGACGCCTGGGTGCTGGGGTTGGACGACCCGCTGGCCGGTGAGGAGGACGCTGCGGCCACGTCTGTGGGCGTCCCTGCGGGGAGCTTCAAGCTGGGGCTGATGCACTCGCTGGATGAGGCGCCGGCGTTTGCGTCCCGGGTGGAGTTGATGTTGGGAGGGCACACCCACGGCGGGCAGATCGTGATTCCGCTGTGGGGCCCGCCTTGGCTGCCGCCCGGCTCCGGCGACTATGTAGGCGGCTGGTACGACGAGAGCGGCACGCCGCTGTACGTCAGCCGGGGCATCGGCACGAGCGTGTTGCCCATCCGCTTCAACTGCCGCCCCGAGCTGGCCATCATCGACGTGGTCCCCGCAGGGTAGATAGCCCTCCCGCGCGGTAGGGTGGCCGGCATGGCAGCACATCTGTATGAGTGGCTCGCGCTGGCGATCCGCTGGTTGCACGTCATCGCGGGCATCGCCTGGATCGGCGACTCGTTCTATTTCATGTGGCTCGACGCGAGCCTGAAGCGGGACGAGAGCACGCCCGACGGCGTCAAGGGCGAGTCGTGGGCGGTGCACGGCGGCGGCTTCTATCGCGTCATCAAGTTCGTCAATGCGCCGGCCGAGATGCCGGCCCAGCTGCACTGGTTCAAGTGGCAGGCGTACACCACGTGGCTTTCGGGCTTTGCGCTGCTGTGCGTGGTGTATTGGCTGCAGGCCAAGGCGTGGATGGTGGATGTCGACGGCGTGGGACCGGGGCCGGCGGTGGCCATCGGCGCGGGCACGGTGTTCGGCGGTTGGCTGCTCTACACGGCGCTGTGCAAGAGCCCGCTGGGGAAGAAGCCGGTCGCCCTGGCGGTGGCCCTGGGCGCGGTGATCGCGGGCGTGGCCTACGGGCTTGGCGAGGTGTTGGCGCCGCGGGCGGCGTACATCCATGTGGGCGCGATGATCGGCACGTGGATGGCGGGCAACGTGGCGATGATCATCATCCCCAACCAGCGCAAGATCGTGGCCGCGCTCATGGACGGCAAGGTCCCCGATCCGAAGTACGGCGCCGAGAGCAAGCTGCGCAGCACGCACAACAACTACCTGACCCTGCCGGTCATCTTCGTGATGATCAGCAACCACTATCCGTCGACGTACGGCCACGAGTACGCCTGGGCGGTGCTGGTGGGACTGTTCGCCGTCGGTGCGCTGACCCGCGTGTTCTTCAACTTCAAGAACGCGGGCCGCGTTCTGGGCTGGGTGTTGCCGGTGGCCACGGTGGCCTACATCGCGCTCGCGGTGATGACCGCGCCGAGCCCCTCGGTGCCGGCCGATGGTGTCACGGCGACCTGGGCGGACGTGGAGCCGATCATCGCAGCGCACTGCGTGTCGTGTCACAGCGCTACGCCCACTCACCCCATCTTCCGCACTGCGCCCAACGGCGTGATGTACGACACGCCGGAGCAGGTGGCGACCAAGGCCGCGATGATCAAGATCCGCGCGGTGAACACCGCCACGATGCCGCTGGCGAACGAGACGAACATGACCGCCGAGGAGCGGGTCGTGCTCGGGGCGTGGATCGATGCGGGGGCGGTGATTCCGTAGTGGGCGTGGGGGTCGGCTGGCGAGGTGTCGGGGTCGCGCTGGTGCTGGGCGCCTCGAGCATCGGCGATGCGTCCGCCGCGATGCGTCTGACCGTCCAGATCACCGAGCACGGCGCCCAGGTCCTGTACGGCCGCCCGGTCGAGGAGGGTCCGCTGACTCAGCAGGGAACAGGCTCGTCGGCGTCGCTGACCTTGCGCGACCCGCGGGTGGTGCACGCGGAGTGGCTGGATGGAGATGCCTGGGTGGGAAGCCATATCGGGCGGTCCAGCGCGCTGCTGACCGTCGATGTCTCCGACGGGCTGCTCGGACGACGGGTGGTGGTCTCGGGGCTGCGGGACGTCACGAGTTTGGACCTGCCCGCGGTCGTGCCGGCCCCTCCCTCCATGAACCGCGACGGCATCGAGGTGCGCACGCTGCTGGACTCGGGGCCGTCGGAGGTGCGTCAGGATCTGGTGTTCCTCGCCGAGGCCTACACCGAGGACGAGCGGGAGCGATTCTTTGGCGATGTTCGGGACGTGCTCGCGGCGATGGACGCCATCGAGCCCCACGACCGCTACCTGTACCTCGCCAACGTGCACGCGGTCTTCACTCCGTCGGAGCAGTCAGGCGCCGACCACCCCGAGACGGAGCCTGCAGTGGAGCGGAGCACGGCGCTGCACTGCACCTACGGCGGCTGGGGAGTCGACAGGCTCATCGCCTGCAGCGACGCGGCGGTGCTGGCGTTGGCCGGAGAGGCTCCCGGCGAGGATGTGCGCATCGTGCTGGTGAACGACCTGACGTACGGCGGCACGGGCGGGGCGGAGTACGCGGTCAGCTTCAACGGCGCGGAGATGGAGCGGGTGGCGATTCACGAGATGGCGCACAGCGATGCGGCACTCGCCGACGAGTACAGCTACGGAGTCCCGAACCCCGGCGTCGACGATGGCGCGGTGCCCAACTGCTCTGCCTCGCCGACCGAGACGTCGTGGGAGGCCTGGCGTGAGATCGACGGCGTCGATGCGTTCCCGGTCTGCGCGTACACCGACTGGTTCCGGCCGACGTTCGACGCGTGCCTGATGAACGTGCTGCAGGACCAGTACTGCCCGGCGTGCCGCGAGCGCCTCGTGCAGCGAGCCTGGGAGCACGTGGACACCTTGTTGCTCGGGCAGTCGCCCACCGAAGCGACGGTGTTGGCGCGAGGCGAGGAGGTGACGCTGTCCATCGACACCGTGCAGCTGCCCGGGGAGCCCATGATGACCCGCTGGACCGTGGACGGAGAGGTCTGGGCGGAGGGTGGAGACACGCTCACGCTGCGGTGGAGGCAGCTCAGCAACGGAGACCACGCGGTGCGGGTCGAGGTCTGGGACGACACGGAGGCGGTGCGTGGGGAGAGGCCCGCGTCGATGTCGGCGACGGCGGCGTTCGCGGTGACCGTGGACCCCGGGGCGTGCGGCTGCGAGCGGCCGGGGACCGGGAGGGCGATGGCGGTCGCGGCGCTGTGGCTGCTGCCGCTAGGCCGGCGGCGGAGGCGCGGGGATGCGTAGGCGCGTACACGCGGGGAATGCGTACGCGCGGGGGATGCTTAGGCGCGGGGGATGCTTAGGCGCGGGGGGCGTGTAGGCGCGGGGGGCGCGTAGGCGCGGGGGGCGCGTAGGCGCGCGGGGGCGTCGCGATGGGGCTCATCCGGACGCAACTGGGGTGAGACTGCCAGTGTGAGGCCGATCATGACCGCTTCGGCGCCGATCGGCGGTGATCGGCGGCGCGCTGGGCGCCAAGACTGTATGGTTAGACCATGCGGTCCAACCCCTCGGTCGAGGATGTCGTGCTCTACCACTTCCCCCCGTCGCTCTGCTCCCAGAAGGTGCGCGTCGTGCTTGAGGAGAAGGGCGTGGGCTACACGAGCAAGCTCGTGAACATCGGCCCGCCGATGGAGAACTACGAACCCTGGTACGCCCGGCTCAACCCCGGGCTGGTGGTGCCCACGCTCGTGGTCAGCGAGGAGGCCATCACCAACTCCGCGCGCATCGTGGCGGAGATCGATGCACGCTTCGACGGTCCTGACCTGAAGGCGGGCGACCCCGACGTGCAGCGCTGGGTGGCGCTGCAAGATGGGCTCAAGATTCGCGAGATCGGGTACGCGCCGCAGCGAGGCCTGCTCGGCTGGCTCACCAAGGGCTCGTTCGAGAAGCGCAGGACCATTCTGGAACGGAACCGCACAGAGCACCCCGAGCTCGCACATCTCTACGAGGCACGGCTTCGCGACGTCGCGACCTGGAAGGAGACGTCCTTCTCCGAGGATGAGGTCGCCAGGCTCCGGGCGGCGGTCCTCGACGCCTTGGCCCAGGTGGAGGGGCGCCTTCACGACGGCGAGTTCCTCGCCGGGGACACCTACACGCTCGCCGATGCCGTCTGGACCGTCATGCTGGCGCGCTGCAAGTTCATGGGGTTCGCCAAGAGTTGGGGCCCTGCCACCGCCGCGTACTATCAGCGCATGAAGCAGCGCCCCAGCTTTGAGACCGGAGACGTCTGGGAGCGACCCAAGCCGCGGGTCATGCTCCCCCTCATCTGGGGCGTCATCAAGGTGAACCTGGGGCTCGCCCGCTGATGCCGCGACCCCGCTGGCACAAGCTGCCCGATGCGCGTCGGGACACCGTGTTGGACGCAGTGCTCGACGAGGTCGCCGGCGTCGGGTTCGCGCAGGCCTCCATCAACCGCGTCCTGCGGGCCGCGGGCCTCAGCAAGGGCCAGCTCTACTACTACTTCGACGACCGCAATGACTTGCTGGCGACGGCGCTGAACCGCCTCGCTGGTGCAGTGGAGCGACCCCTGATTGTCCCCCTGCTCGATACCCAGGAGCCCGAGGCGTTCTGGGAGGCCATCGACGACCGGTACCAGGCCGGGATGCGCTGGCTCCTCGCCCACCCGCGGCTGCGGCGCATCGCGTCGTGGGCGTCCACCGAGCACGGAGGCCCGGCAGGTCCGCCCACCGAGCTGGGGCCGTTCGCGGCGCGGGTCGGCGCGCTGTCGAGCGAGCTGCTCACCCACGGCCAGGTTATCGGCGCCGTGCGCACCGACCTCGATCCCGACCTGCTCCTGCAGATGACCCTGGGCCTGCTCTTCGCGCTTGATATGTGGAACCTGAAGCAAGACGCGCTCGACCCGTCGCGCGCGGCGGCGCTGGTCGTGGACTCCTGCCAGCGGCTACTCGCGCCTCGATGAGGACTACTCCGGCGCGCAGTCCAACTCGATGGTGAACGCGCCCGCGGCACCGTCGTAGCCGTCCACCACGAACACGTACTGCTCGCCGGCCTCGGCCTCGAACGTCAGGCTCGTAAACGCGATGTCGCCCGTGGCGTCCGCCGAGACGCACTGCCCGTAGTTGCGGGCGAGCACGATGATGTCGAGGTCCAGGGCGGTGGACTCGGGGTCCACGAACTTGATCTCCACCTCGCCGCTGATCGCTGAGCTCCACGAATACCCGAGCTCCGGGCCATCCCAGTTGCCCACGATGTCGGGGTAGCCGCCGTGCGCATTGGTGGCCTCGCGGGTGTCGCCGCTGACCTGCATGCCGCAGCCGATCTGCCCGGCGATGCCGCACTCGGGCGCCGAGTCCTCCATCACCGACAGGATGGTCGTGCCCTCTCCCAAGAAGTGCCCGTCCGCGTCGTACGCCCGACCCACCAGCACCCTCGCCTCGCCCGTGACGTTGAACGTGTACTCCATGGTGAAGCCGGGTCCAATCGCGCGGTTCTGGCCGTTGGTGTCGTCGGTGAGCAGCGTGCCGTCCACGTAGAACTGCACGAACTCCGCCTCGTCCGAGTTCACGTCCGCGTCGATGCGCCAGGTCAGCCCGCCCAGGGCCTGGCCGCTCACCTGCACGTGCGATGCGCCGTCCTGCACGATGACCGACACCGAGTCCGACGCCAGCGTCGCCCCCGTGGAGGACCGGGCGTAGACCTTGATGTTTTTCGTGCCCGGCGAGCCGAACTCGATGGCGCGGTTGCCGGGGTTCTCCATCACGTTCGAGCCGAGGCGCCACGGCCCCTGCCAGAACTCCATGTGGGCGGCGTCGCCGTCGTGGCGGGCCCACAACGTCACCGGGTTGGGGACCACGTCGCCGTCGCGAGGCGCCACCCACTCGACCCAGGGAGTACTCCCCGCCGGAGCGGTCGTGCCGCCACCGGTCGTGCCGCCACCGGTCGTGCCGCCGCCCGTCGTGCCGCCGCCCGTTGTGCCGCCGCCCGTCGTGCCGCCACCGCTCGTGGCCTCCGAGCCGCCGCTCGTCGCGCCGCCGCCCTCGGTCGGCCCGGGCAGGTCCTCGATGACGCCGCCCGCGCAGGTCCCGCTGGAGTCTCCGCGGTAGCAGTTCACGAGCGCCAGATACTGGGTCCAGGGGAAGTGCGCGCCGGGGTCGGACTTGTACGACGTCACGTCGCTGTGAGCCACGATGTGGTCTCGGTCCACGGGGATGTCGTACTCCAGCGTCAGCCACGCCGTCAGCCGCGCCGAGCTCTCGAGGATGGCGGTGGTCCACGTCGACGCGCTCGCCGCCGCGCCCTCGTGCTCGATGCCGATGGTGTCCGAGTTGGCGCCCGCCGCATGCCACGCCCGGTCCCGGTCCCGCACCATCTGGGTGATGTGCCCATCGCTGCGCCGCACCACGTAGTGCGCCGACACGTCGCTGCTGGAGTCGCGGAACCAGCTGATCGCTCCGTCGTACATGCCCTCAGTGGTGTGGATGACCACTCGGTTGATGGCGCTCGTGCCACCGCTGCGCGAGCTCCAGTTGCTGCTGTGGGCCGGCAGCCAGCGGGCTGCAGCGGGGTAGTCCGTGCCCGCGGCGAACGACGTGCCGTCGCCGCTGGGCGGCTCGATGAACGCCACCTCGCCCAGGCCGGGCATGTCGCGGGGCGCGATGTCCACCATGTCGCCGTCCACGGTGGATGCGTACAAGCCGCGCTGCAGGGTCGCGAACACGTCGAACGCGAACTCGTGGTTCATCCAGTCCTCGCCGAGACCGGGCCAGGCCACGACCACCGGCCACCAGCTCGCGTCCACGACGTCGGGCGTCGCGTAGGGCGCGTGGGTCTGCTGCAGCTCGCGGAGCAGCGCGACGCCCGCGATGAGGTTGCCCTCGCGGTCCGCTTCGATGTGCTCGGCGTCCATGCCGGTCAGCTCCGCGCCCCGAGCCAGCTGCTCTGCGTTCAGGCCGAGCCAGCCGTGGGTGGGCGAGCAGTGCTCCCCATCGTGCTCCACCGGCGCAAACGAACTGCCGACCCACGCCAACGCGGCCAGCAGGTCCGACGGCAGGCCGGTCTGGTTGGCGATGCTGTCGAACGCGTCCTGGGCGTCGAGGTCTTCGAGCTGTGCCTCACCGGGCAAGGGCCCGCGGGCGAAGGGATCCGCTTCGGTCGGCGCTGGCTCGGAGACCAGCGGGCCGTAACAGCCGAGGAGGGCGGAGGAGGCGAGCGCGAGGAGAATGGCCTTCGTCTGCATGTCGATAGACTCGCAGTCCATCGGTCACAGGCGGGGAACACCTGACTGGTCGCCAGAGTGACCAGGGGCGGATCCGCTCACCAGCGCAGCGCGACTCCGGCGGTCATCCCACCCTGGGTCGGCGCGGCGTAGACGCCGGCGAACTTCACCTGCAAACGGCCGGGGACCATGGTGATGACGGGGTCGTTGTCTTCCCACGCGGTCTGCACGGTGTCGATGATTCGAATCGCCATGCCCACCCCGAACAGCGTCGCGCCGCCCACGAGGAACCCCGCGACCGCGCCGTCGGGCCATGCGCCGGTGATCGCTTGCTGCGCGCCGACGCCGGCGAGCACGATGCCGCCGATCGATAGGCCCGAGCCGGCGATGAGCATGCCGAGACGCTTCTGCCACGGCCCGGCGTCCAGCAGGAGCCGAAGGGTGCGCGCGAGGATGTCGAAGGTCAGCGTGGCTGCGAAGGCACCGCCCATGAGACCCATGCCTCCGTTGAACATGCTGGCTGCGGCGAAGGGGTCGTTGGCGGCCAGCGCGATGGGCACGCTCGCCACGATGGAGATCCCCGCCACGCCCAGAGGAATGCCGATCACCAGCGGAGCGATCTTGAGGAACGGGTTGAGGCCGCGGGCCGTCTTCATGGTCGCCTCATCCATGCTGGTCGCCGACTGACGGACGTCGGGCAGTCCGGGGACCTCGGGGAGCGGCATCAGGTTCAAGGTGCGCTCTCCCGTGTCCGTGGCGGACTCCGCCATTCCAGTGGCGAAGGCGGGGGTGGCGAAGAGCAGGAGCGCGAGGCTGAGCAGAGCGGCACGAATCATGGGACCTCCAAGGCGACGGTATCGCAGGTGACCGAAGAGCGAACCCCCGGTTCAGGACCCGCGGTAGGTCGAGTAGCTGTACGGGCTGAGCAGCAGCGGCACGTGGTAGTGCTCGTCGTCCGCGTGGATGTGAAAGATGATCTCGACCGCGGGGAAGAACGCCTCGGTGACGCCGTGCCGCTCGTGGTAGTCGCCGGTGGCGAAGGTGATCTTGTAGGTCCCCGGCGCGACGTTCGTCGCCAGATCCCCGATGCGGCCGTCGGCGTCGGTGGCGCCGTCGTTGATGTGGGCGGCGGCGGCCCCCAGCCGATCGAGCTGAATGAACATGCCTGCGGCGGGCTTGCCGTGGGCGACGTCGAGAACGTGGGTGCTGATGCTGCTCATGGGGACTCCAGTTTGGTGAGGCGCAGGCGGGTGATCTTGGCTTGCTCGCCAGCGGCGACGAGGCGCTCGCGGGCGGGGGAATGAGGGAGGCGGCGGATGAGCGCGCCGAGCATCTGGTCCGCAGTGAGACCAGTGGCGCAGATCAGGAACACATGGCCAAAGCGCTCCTCATATCCGATGTTGCCGCTCAGCAGGCTAGCCAATGTCTCCTCGGACGCGATGGAGACCCCGGCCTGTTCTCCGCCGGCCCAGTCGGCGGTGGCGCCAAACCGACGGCGCAGACGAAGGGGGTCTTCGCCGATCCGCGGGTGGTGGGCGAACGCGGCCAGCCACTCGGTCTCCGGCAGCGTCCACCAGGCTTCGTCGGCGTGCAGCATCAGCGCGACGTCGTCGGCGTACGGCCGGCCGGCCACCATCGCGGTCGCCCAGGCCTTCGAGCCGCAGCAGAGCATGAGCGCGGCGTGGGCGGCGCCTTCGTCGAGCCCGTTGAGCAGAGCAGCCGGGCCCTGAGGCGCAGGCTCGCTGAAGAGCCCAAACGCACGCAGCCGGGAGACGCCCCCGCAGGGATGCACGCGCAGGCGCAGGTGAGTGAACGGCCCCGCGGCCAGCAGGGCATCGCCGTGGAACTCGTGGGCCGTGTCGGCGGCCATCTTCGTCTCGGGCAGCACGTCGTCCCAGTCGGTGCGCCGCTCGATGCGGAACGGCTGCGCGTCGGCGGCATCGAGCCCTTGCACGGAGCAGCGGTCGGGGAAGTTGCCTTTGAAGTGGTGGGTGTCGAGCACGAGCTTGTGCAGCGTGCCCCGCCCGGCGAGCTTGACGATGATCCAGTCGTGGCCTTCGTCCCGGCGCCGCCGCGTCTCCCAGCCACCGCCCATGTTCTCGGCCCGGCCCGGCTGGATGAGGTGGTTCTTGTTGCCGAAGAACATGTCGGATGCGGACAGGGCCTGGCCGCCGTGCACCAGCGCCGCGAGATCGATGAGCCCCTCGGCTCGGTCCGGCGCCGGGGTGCCGTACACCCGCAGCCTGGCGATGCCGCCGTCGGGCAACATCCACAGCCGCAGGTGCGTGTACCGCCCCGGCTGGGTGGCGAACAGGTTGTGACTGCCGAGCTTGAGCGGCACCTGGGGGAGCAGCTCGCTCCAGTCGTTGCGACCGGCGAGCGAGACCGCGTCCGCATCCGGGCTCGCCACGATGCCCTCGAGCCGGGAGAACGGCGGGTGGTTCCCCAGGAACCAGCTGGTGTCGATGTCCACGCCGCGCACGACGCCCGGCACGCCGAGGCGAATGATGGCCCAGTCATTGCCCGGCACGCGCTTGCGCCGCGACTCCCAGCCGTCCATCAGCTTGCCGCGGTCGGTGAACGCATCGGGATCGAACACCGCCGCGGCGTCCTTGAGCAGGTTCTCTTTCTCGGCGAAGAAGTCGTCGCTCGCGGCGAGCACCACGCCCCCGACCGACTCCGCAGCCAGGTCCACACAGTCCGCAAAAGCAGCCAGATCCACGCTCATCGATTCACCTTCCAAGCAGGGCTCTCCCCTGGGGCGTGCCCACCGGGGCGCCGTCATGCCAAATCCGCTCGCCGCCGAGCCAGGTCGTCGTGGGTCGCCCCACCAGCTCCCGACCAAACCACGGCGACACCTTGTTCTTGAAGTGCACCTGCGCGGCGTCGCAGCCCCAGGCGGCGTCCGGGTCCCAGGCCATCAGGTCCGCCCGTGCTCCCACGGCCAGCCGTCCGCGCTCCAGCCGCGCGAACTCCGCGGGCCCCGCTGCCAGCCAGCGCGCCATGTCCTGCAGCCCAAAGCCTCGCTGGCGCGCCTCGGTCCACACCAAGGGCAGCGTCAGCCCCAGCGTCGCGATGCCGCCCCAAGCCGCCTCGAAGTCGCCGGTGTCTGCATGCTTGAGCTCTGCGGTGCAGGGCGAGTGGTCGCTGACGATGAAGTCGATGGTGCCGTCGCGCAGGCCGTCCCACAGCAGATCGCGGTTCGCGGCCTCTCGGATGGGCGGCGCGCACTTGAACTGGGTGGCACCCCGGGGCACCTCCTCCGCCGTCAGCACGAGGTAGTGGGGGCAGGTCTCCACGGTGATGGGCAGGCCCTCGGCCTTGGCGCGCCGCAGCAGGGGCACTGCGCTGCCCGCGGACAGGTGCACGACATGCACGCGGCTGCCGCTGCGCCTCGCCAGCTCGATGGCGGAGAGCACGGCGGCTTCCTCGAACGAGGGGGGCCGGCTCTCGAGCCAGATCCGGTAGTCGTCGGCGGCGAACTCCGCCAAGGCGGCCCGATCGAGGTCCGACGTGCGCTCCAGCTCCGCATGCAGGAGCAGCGGCAGGTCGTGGCGCTCCAGCGCGCGCATCGACGCGGTCAGGGTCGCGTGGTCAGACGCCGGGAACTCATCGATGCCGGAGTGGCACAAGAACGCCTTCGCGCCGAGCGCGCCGCCCTGGGCCATGTCGTGCAGCGCCTCGGTGTTGCCGGGGACCACCCCGCCCCAGAACCCCACATCCACGGTTAGGGGCTCATCGCTCGCGGTGCGCAGCTTGACGTCGAGGGCGGCCTGGCTGGTGGTGACCGGCGAGGAGTTGAGCGGCATGTCCACCAGCGTCGTGACCCCCCCCGCGGCGGCGGCCCGGGTCGCACTCGCGAAGCCCTCCCAGGCGGTGCGTCCCGGGTCGTTGATGTGTACGTGGGTGTCCACCAGCCCGGCCATCAAGACCTGCTCCCCCAAATCGACCATGCGCAGATCCGGCGGCGCCAGCTCGCCGACCGAGGCGATGTAGCCATCACGCACGTGGACGACGCCGTCCACAACGCCATCGTCGGTGACGATGCGCCGGGCGCGGAGGCCAAAATCGCGGGGGTTGGTCAGCACGAGGTCAAATCTTCGCATTTCTGGCGGATCGATACCGGAGGCTCCCTCATCGTTCCGCTAGAACTGCCGGTCATGAACCACAGAACCCTCGCTGCTGCCGCCCTCCTGAGCGTAGTCACCGCCACCGCCCACGCCGAGCCCCTGCACGAACTCGACTTGCCGATGCTGGAGGAAGCCGCCCTCGCCGAGGTCCGCGCCCTGCCCCGGGCGTCGCTGGTGCAGGTGGAGAGCAAGCAGGTCCTGCGCTGGTCCGCGGGCACCTTCGTGCAGATGGAGCAGACCTGGAACGGACTGCCGGTGCACGGCGCTCGCGTGGCGGCGGCGTACACGCCTGATGGGGCGCTGCGGCGCTTCGTGGGCGCGCCCATCGCCACCTCGCCGCTGCACCAGGCTCCCTCGATCACCGCGGCGTTCGCCCAGGGCGTCGCCGAGGAGTACGCGGCGGACTGGAAGGGCAGCGGCGCCATGTGGCCGTCCCGCTCGTCGCTCGGCGTGTTGGCGCGCAAGGACGCCCGGCCCGCCCTCACCTGGGTCGTGGACGTATCCACGAACGAGCCCATCGGCGCGTGGCGCGTGTTCGTGGACGCCGCGACCGGCGAGATCCTGGGAGAGCAGCAGCGCCTGTTCACCGCCCAGGCGAACGTCTACGGCAGCAACCCGCTGGCCAGCGAGCTGCAAGAGGTGACGCTGCCCGGAGTGACCGACCAGCTGCGCAACGACTACGCGTGGACGAGCTCCTGCATCGACTTTGACGAGCAGGCGTGGCAGTGCGACGAGAAGTTCAGCTGGGCGACCCCCGATTCGCTCGGCGACTACTTCTTCGATCCCGATCCGGCCAATCTCGAAGACCCCTTCGCCGAGATCCAGATGTTCTGGCACCTCGACAAGGTCGCGCACTGGTTCGAGGACCACTTCGGCTTCCGCACCGACTTCGGTGTGTTCGGCTCCGCGATCGAGGGCATCGTGAACTTCGAGCTGCAGAACGCGTTCTATGGCGACGCGGACGGCGACAACGTGCCCGAAGTCGCGTTTGGCCAGGGCGGCGGCATCGACTACTCCTACGACGCCGATGTCGTCTACCACGAGTTCGGCCACGCGGTGTTCGGCGCGGTGGTGGACAGCGGCAGCGGACGCTGGGACGACGTGGGGCGCCTGGTCGCTCCCGCGGGACTGAACGAGGGCACCGCCGACTTCTTCTCCCTCGCGATCACCGGCGACCCCTCCCTGGGCGAGTACGCAGGCGGCGCAGGGTTCGGAAGTGACGGCTCGGGCATCCGCGAGCTCGACGCCGACCGGCACTGTCCCACCGACATCTACGGCGAGTCCCACGTGGACGGCGAGATGTGGGGCGCGCTGGGCTGGAACCTCATCGAGGATCCGACCATCGGCGCGGAGATCGCGTCCCAGGCCGTCTTCGGCGCGCTGAACCTGTGGGACGACGAGGTGACCTTTGGGTCCGCTGGCGAGGCGCTGGTGGAGGCCGTGGACGCCCTGCGCGACACGGGCAACATTGACGACACCCAGCACGCACGCATGAACGAGATCATCGCGGCGGCGGGCTTTGACGACTGCAGCCGGGTCATCGCGCTGGACGGCGGCGCGCAGCCTCGGCAGGCGACCTCCGGAGGGGTACGCCAGGACGGCGGCATCCGCTCCTTCCCCATGCCCAACCAGTACAGCGTCGATGCGCCCGAGGGGACGACGTCCCTGACGTTCCGGGTGGACGACTGGCTGAGCAGCAACCCGGCGATGGGATATCGGGTGTTGGTGCGGCGCGGCGACTACGTGCCGTTCGAGCTGGTCGGCGGCGGCGGCGGTGGCCCTGGCGGCGGCGGTTCGCCGGAGCCCCAGGAGTTCGACGTCGAGTTCCGGGACGACGGGGCGCTGGAGTTCGTGCTCGACGATCGCTCGGATCCCGTGCTCGAGCCTGGCGCCACCTACTACTTCGCGGTGATGTCGATGCCGGGCAAGGGCATGACCGGCTTCGCGTTCGCCGAGCTCGAGGTGTCCGGTGAGACGGAGTTCGACGCGTCTCTGGTCGAGAACCCCGCCGACGATGACGACGGCGACGGCGACGGCTGCTCCGGCTGCGCAGCCGCTGTACAGGGCGGGGGCTCGACGAGCCTCTTTGCGCTGCTGGGAGTGCTCGGGCTCGCGCTGCGGCGTCGTCGGGCTTGACCACGGGCCGCTGCGTCGTGCGATGATCGCTGCGCCCACTCTGGGCGGGAGACGACATGCGCGCCACCAGCTTCTTTCTGTTCCTCGCTCTCGGCCTCGCTGGCTGCCCCGGCGGCTCCGAGACGCCCGAGCCGAGCCCCACTCCCGAGAGCACCCCCGCGCCGGTGGTCGAGGCGACGCCCGCGTCTGACGACGATGACTCTGCGGGCTCCGCCGGCTCAGACGACGACGACTCGGCGGCGAGCGCGGAGGTCGCGGCCGCGGTGGAGGCCCCCGCGGAGGGAGAGGCCGGTGACGCAACCGAGGAGGTTGCGAGCGAGGCCTCGACGCCCGCCGAGCCGCCGCCGCCGCCGCGGGAAGAGGGGGTCGACCCGCCCTACGACGTGACGCTCATCGGAGTCGCCCGGGATAGCGACACCACCGGCGTGTTCTCGGTCAGCGTGCGCGGCGAGGCTGACACCATCAAGGACATCAAGTGGACGGTGCCCGCCGGATTCAAGGGCCCCGTCAAGACGGAGGGCAAGGAAGACAGCATCTACGCCTGGACGATCTCCGGCCTCGGCAAGGGCCTCGTCAAAGGGTCGGTCGTCGCGAAGCTCGACAAGTGGACGCGCAACGTGGCCTACGAGCTGCCCGCCCTCGAGGAGCCGCCGCCACCGTCGCCGCCCGAAGATCCTGCGCCCGCCAAGCCCGCGCCGGAGTAGCGCAGGGACTCAGAACCGGATACTGAGTCGCCCGCTCCATCCGCCTTGGATGGGGCCGGTGGTCACCTCGAGCTCCCGGTCTACGTTCCACTGGTGGCGCCGCTCTTCGTTCACCAGGCCCGCGGTGAGCAGGGGGATGCCCGGAGCGAGCAGCGCCGGGCCGATGAGCATCAGCGGGAAGCCGTAGTACGGGAAGCTGCTGTCGATGGCCGAGCCCACCGCAAACGTGGTCATCAGCGCGCCGCCCAGCCCCGTGAGGATGCCGCCGACCGCCGCCAGCGTCTTGCCACCCGGAGGCGGGCGAGTGACCGGCTCTCGCCCCGAGCCATCCATGCTCGCCACGCCGGTGTTCTTGGGCGCGAGCACGCGCATGCCCATCACCATCTCCTTGGGCACGCGCATGACGGTGCCGTCAGGCTCCCGAGCGATGGCGATCTCCCCGTTCGCCTGGGCGAGCACGGTGCCGCGCACGGTGAGCTCATCGGTCAGGACCAGGTCCACCCGGGTCCCGCGGATCGCCTGCCACAGCCGCACCCCCTCGTAGGACAGGTCGTCAGGCTCGGCCGGGACCACCGGGCCAACCACGGGCGCGGGGGCCTCGTCGGCCGGCTCCCCAGCGGTCTCCTCCGTCGTGTCCTCAGCGGTCTCCTCGGCGAACGCCAGCGCGGGGCTGAGCGCGAGGGGCACCACCGCGGCCATCGCCAGCAGCTGCGGGGACGGCGCGGGCAGGCGCCGCCGAATCCCCAGCGCGAACGCCGCCAGATCCATCCGCACCTGGGACTCGGGGATCCCAGCGAGCCGGGGCCGGGCGTACACGCCTTGCGTCCCAGGCAGCGGCGCGTGCGGCGCCAGCCAGGTGAGCAGCTCGTCGCGGGCGGGATCCAAGAGGCGCGCTCCCATGGCGAATGCGCGCAGATCCGGCGCCGCCGTGGGGACCAGGCGGTCGGTGCAGACAAGGGACAAGGGCTGGCTCATGGTTGAACTCGCTGCGCGACGAGCCGGCCCACAACGAGGTCGCGGGTGGCTTGTCGAGCTTGCTGGACACGCGGCCGGAGCTCCCGGTCGGTGCGGTTGAGGAGCTCGAGGAACGACGGGCGCAGCTCGCGGCTCTCGTGCAGGTGGGCGTACAGATCGTCGAAGACCTGGGCGTGGGCCGGCGTCACTTCGCTCGGGGTGACCGACGCAGCCGCGCTGCGCAAGGATGAATCCACGGCCTCGATGGCCGCCCTGGCGTTCCCCTTGCCGATCCAGGCAAGCACCGCGGTGATCTCCTTGTGTGGCGCCGCGAGCAGCCGCTCGTAGGTCGTCACGTGGGCGGGGTAGCGGCGGGTGGCGATGTCGCGCACGAGGGCGAAGTTCTCCACCCACCACCGCAGCGCCGGGGCGAGCGGCACATCGAACAGCGCAGACTCGCGGTCGTCGGCGAGCTCCGAGATCCGAGCCAACGACGCGCTGTACGTGCGCCACTCCCGGACCGTGGCGACCACCCGGTCGATGAACGCCACGTCGGTGCGCACGAGCCCCGGGATGAACACCTTCACTGCGTGCTCCCGCGTCTGCTGGGGGAACAGGTAGGCGCCGGTCTCCGGCTGGGGGTTGGTGGCGTGATAGATGCCCGCGACGAGCTGAGACTCGAAGAACCCGCGTGGGTTCGCGGGGCGAAGAGACTCGCCCCAAGGCTCGGGGAACGCCTCGCCGAGGTGGGGCAGTCCCGCGGCGATGAGGATCTGCATCCACATCGACGTGCCTGACCTCATCGTTCCGGTCACCAGAATCAACGCGCTTCCTCCGTGGGCTCCGCTTGTGCAGGGGCCATGCCAGCGCCTGGGGTGATCAGCTCAGTCGAGCGGCCGCGTCGTGGAACTCCCGCACGATGTCGTCCACGATCGCCTCGATGGACTTCACCTCGGTCACGGTGGTCACCCCTTGCCCGGCGCTCCAGATGTCCTTCCACTTCTTGGAGCCCTCGGGCGTGCGGTCGGGGTCCTCGGCGTCGGGCAGCGTCTGTTTGATGAAGTTGGCGTGGATCCCCGAGACCTGGTCGGTGTAGACGATGTCGTCGTGGGTGCTGTCTACGACCGCCTTCTTGTAGGCATCCGTCGCGCCGCACTCCGTGGATGCGATGAAGCGCGTGCCCATGTAGGCCAGCTCCGCGCCGAGCGCCATCGCCGCCGCCACCTGCTCCCCGCCCGAGATGCAGCCCGCGGCGATGATCGGCACGCTCACGTTGGCGCGCAGGAACGGGATGAACACGTAGGGATTGATGGTTCCGGCGTGGCCGCCCGCGCCCTGGCTCACGCCGATGATGGCGTCCACCCCGGCGGCCTCGGCCTTCTTCGCGTGGCGCAGGTTGATGACGTCGTGGAACACCGTGACCTTGCGGGCGTGGGCTTCCTGCACGATGCGGGTGGGGTTGCCGTAGCTGGTGATCATCACCGGCACCTCGTACTCGAAGCACGCCGCGACGTCCTGCTCGAGGCGCGCGGGGTCGGTCAGACCGATGGTGACGTTGATGGCGAAGGGCTTGTCGGTGCGCTCGCGAACCCAGGCCAGGTCCTCTTTGAACCCCTCGATGGTGCGGGCGTTGAGCGACGGCATGGCGCCCAGGATGCCGGCCTCGGCGCAGGCGACGAGCATCTCGCGGTTGCTGATGATGAACATCGGCGACGCCACGATGGGGTAGCGCAGGCCGAGTCGGCGGGACAAAGGAGTGGAGAACGCGGGCATGCGGCGATGGTGTCACACTTGCGCGCATGTCCGGGAATTCCACCTACAACTACGTTGCCACCTGCTCTTTCGGGGCAGAGGGCGTCCTCGCCGACGAGCTGCGCGCGCTGAATGGCGTCTTTGGCGCCAGCGAGAAACGCGCCGCCGTCGGATTCGAAGGAACCATGGAGGCGGGCTACCTCGCGTGCCTGTGGTGCCGCACGGCGAGCCGGATCCTGCTCGAGCTCGGCACGTTCCGTGGAGACACCGCCGACGCGCTGTACGAAGGCGTCCGCGGCATCGACTGGACCGAGCACATCGCGTCTGACGGCACGCTCGCGGTGTCGTTCGTGGGCGAGTCCCCGGACATCCGCAACAGCCACTTCGGCGCCATGCGCACCAAGGACGCCATCGTGGACCAGATCCGCGAGGCCACCGGCACCCGCCCGTCCGTCGATCTCGACAAGCCTGACCTGCGCGTGCACGTGCACCTGCGCAAGAACCAGTTCTCGGTCTCCATCGACATGGCCGGCGACCCGCTCAACCGCCGCGGCTACCGGCGCACCGCGGGGCCGGCGCCTATCAAGGAGACCCTGGCGGCCACCATCTTGCTGCTCGCCGAGTGGCCCGAAGCGGCCCGCAACGGCGCTCCCCTGGTGGATCCCATGTGCGGATCGGGCACGTTCCTGTTGGAGGCGGCGGGCATGGCGCTCGACCGCGCGGCGGGTTTGCATCGCCCGCGCTGGGGCTTCGACAAGTGGCTCCAGCACGACGTCAAGCTGTGGAACCGCTGCGTGATGGAGGCCGAGGAGCGCAGGATGGACGCCGCGGGCCGCCCGGTGGAGATCTACGGCGCCGACATCGATCCCGACGTCGTGCGCGGCGCGCGGCTCAACGCGGACAAGGCGGACCTGCCCATGAAGATCAAGCGGTGGTCCATCGAGGACAGCGCCCCCCCTCCCTCGCCTCGGGACGAAGTGCCCTTGGGCCTGATGGTCACCAACCCGCCGTATGGCGAGCGCCTGGGCAGCCGCAGCGGCGCCGAGCGCCTGGGACGCAAGCTGGGCGCGGTGATGCTCGAGGCCTACGTCGGCTGGCGCTGCATCGTCATCGCGGGCAGCCCAGAGCTGGCTCGCGGCATTGGCCTGGTGCCCGTGCGCAGCAAGGAGATGTGGAACGGCGCCATCGAGTGTCGGCTGTTCCAGTACGACATCGCGGGGGACTGGCGATGACCACCGGAATCATCGCCCGTGGCATCGAGAAGTCGTTTGGCGACCGACGCATCCTGCGGGGCTGCGACCTGAACGTGAAGCCCGGCGAGCGCGTGGGGCTGGTCGGCGCCAACGGCTGCGGCAAGAGCACGCTGCTGCGCATCATGGGCGGCCAGATGGAGCCGGACTTCGGCGAGATCGACCGCCCGGGCACCGTGACGTTGCTCGATCAGGAGCCCGTGCTCCCCGGCATCACCGTGGGCGACGCCGCGGACGAGGCGCTCCAGTGGCACCGCGATCTCCTGTCCGGCTACGAGAAGGCGCTGACGGACGGAGACTTCGATCGGGCAGGCGTGCTCCAGACGCGCATCGAGCTGGTCGGTTGGACCATGGAGCACCACATCGACATGCTGCTCGACCGCCTCGGCGCGCCGGGGCGCGAGCGGCTGAACAGCGAGCTGTCCGGCGGTGAGTGTCGGCGGGTGGCGTTGGCGCGCACGCTGCTCGGCTCGCCGGACGTGATCCTGCTTGACGAGCCCACCAACCATCTGGACTCGGACACGGCGGAGTGGCTGCAGGGGTGGCTCGAGGCCAGCACGGCGACCATCGTGCTCGTCACCCACGACCGGTACATGCTCGAGGCGGTGGCTACGCGCATCGTCGAGGTCGAGGACGGCATCTGCGTGTCCTACGACGGCAGCTACGCGGACTACCTGCTGCTCCGGGCGGAGCGCCGCGCGTCGATGGAGAAGGCCGAGGACAGCCGGCTGGCGTTCCTGCAGCGCGAAGCGGAGTGGGCGTCTCGCTCGCCGGCGGCCCGCACGACGAAGCAGAAGGCGCGCCTGGACCGCCTCGACGCGTTGGCCGCGACCCGACCCATCCAGAGGGAGCAGACGTTCGAGCTCGACTTGAGCACCGGACTCAAGCTGGGGCGCACGCTGCTCGAGGTGCGAGACCTCAACAAGGGGTTCGATGGCCGGACCTTGATGGAGAGCCTGTCGTTCGCGCTCGGCCCCAAGGAGCGGCTCGGGATTCTCGGCGTCAACGGCTGCGGCAAGTCCACGCTGCTGCGGATCATCGCGGGGCAGGAGACCCAGGACGCGGGCTCGATGACCGTGGCGTCCCGCGTACGCATCGCGGTGCTGGACCAGGAGCGCTCGGGGCTCGAGCCCACCGACACCGTGTTCGAAGCCGCCGGCAACGGCGCGTCGCACATCACGCTCGGCGCCAACCAGATCCACGTGGCGGGCTTCCTGCGGCGCTTTCTCTTCCCCCGCGAGGTGCTCGACCAGAAGGTGAGCAAGCTGTCCGGCGGCGAGCGCGCCCGCCTGCTGCTGGCGAAGCTGCTGCTCCAGGGCTGCAACCTGCTGCTGCTCGATGAGCCCACCAACGATCTCGATCTGCAGACGCTGCGCGTGCTCGAAGAGGCGCTCATCAGCTTTGACGGCTCCGTCATCGTCGTCACTCACGATCGCGCGTTCCTCGACCGGGTGTGCACGACCGTGCTGGCGTTCGAGGGCGACGGCGAGGTGATTCAGTACGGCAGTCGGCTCCAGCATGTGGCGGCGGTGGCCCGCAAGGCGTCGAAGGAGAAGAACAAGGCCCGAGCGAGCGCGCGGGCGGCCGCGGCGCCGGTGGTGCAGAAGGCGGCGGACAAGCCAAAGAAGCCCAAGGGCAAGAAGCTGAGTTTCAAGGAGACCGAGGAGCTGAAAGAGATCCCCGCGAAGATCGAAGCCCTGGAAGTCGAGCAGACCCTGAGCGAGCAGCAGTTGGCGGACCCGTCGCTGTACAAGGACCGCGCGGACGAGGTGCCCGGCCTGACGTCCCGGCTGGCGGCCATCAACGCGGAGCTTCCTCGCTTGTACGCGCGCTGGGAAGCGCTGGAAGCGCGCCAGTGACCAAGGTCTGGGCGAGCCCGCGGGGCGAAGTGACGCTGAGCCGCTGGCCGGTCCGGCAGGACGACACGCTGCAGGCCTGGGATGGCGCGGATCGGTACCTGCTCGACGAGCTCGCCGACCGCGTGTCGGGGGCCGCGCGGGTCTTGGTGGTGGACGATGCGTTTGGCGCGCTGGCGGTGGCGTTGGCGAGCGCCGGGGTGGACGTGGTCAGCTGGGGGGACTCCGAAGTGAGCCGCCTGGCGACGCAGGTGAACGCGGAACGCGCTGGAGTCGAGGTGCCGTGGGCGGCGGTGACGGACGACGTGACGGGGCCGTTTGACGCCGCGCTCGTGCGGATCCCCAAGAGCCTGCGGCGGCTGAAGTGGACGCTGGAGCGGCTCGCCGGCGTGCTCGGCGACGGCGTACCCGTCCTGATGGGCGCCAAGATCAAGTCCGTGCAGAAGAGCCACGTGGGCGCGGCCGAGGCGGCGCTCGGACCTGCGAACAGCACGCTGGGGCGGTACAAGGCGCGGCTGGTGGTCGCGACGACCGAGAAGCGGGAGCGGCGCCCGATGTCCCTACGAGAGTGGGAGGTTGAGCCCGGCCTGCATCAGCGCGCGCTGCCGGGGGTGTTCGGCGAGGAGCGGCTGGACGGCGGCACGGCGCTGCTGCTGGCGCAGATCGCGGACTGGGGCGCGGGGCGCATCGTGGATCTGGGCTGCGGCGCAGGCGCGCTGGGGATCGTGGCCGGCGCACGGAACCCCGAGGCCGAGGTTGTGTTTCGGGACAGCTCGCATCGGGCGGTGGAGAGCGCGCGGCGCGGCTGGGCGTCCTCGTTCGGGGAGCGGCCAGCGCGCTTTGAGATCGGAGACGCGCTGGCGGGGATGGAGGACGCGTGTGTGGACGTCGTCCTGTGCAACCCGCCGTTCCATCAGGGCACCGAGATCACCCGTCGGGTGGCGGCGCACATGTTCGCGGAGAGCTCGCGCGTGCTGCGCCCCGGCGGGCGACTGCTGGTGGTGGGCAACCTGCATCTGGGGTACCGGACGGGCATGGGGCGTACGCTGATGAACGTGACCGAGCTGAGCTCGGACCGACGGTTCGCGGTGTACGAGGGTTTCCGCCTGGGGCGTTGAGACAGGCGGGGTCACTGCGGTTCGCAATCAGACCTTGATCACCCGACGCTTTGGCGGCTCGGGCTCGCGCTCCAGGTCCGCGATGTAGGCCTGCGCGAGGGGCACGTACTCTCGCTCGCGTGCGGTGGGTTCACGGTCGAGCGCGTCGAGGCGTCGCAGGAAGTCGCGATAGCCGCGCAGCCCGGCGTCCCGGTCACCCAGGTCCTGGTGCTCGATCTGCGCGATGAAGAAGAACAGCTCGGTGCGGTGCGGGAACTCCTGGGTCCACTGCCGGTACATACGCGCGGCGCCTTCGCCGTCCCCTCGCTTCCGGGCGAGCATCGCGGGGCTCTCGTCGAGCTCCGGTGCGGCTTCGCTCCGTCGCAGCAGGCCGGAGAACACGCCATCGATGAGGCCGCCGCCCCCGGACATGACCCGCAGTCCGAGCGAGATGAGCCCCCACACGCCCATCAGCCCCGCGAAGATCACGCTGGCCAGCGCGGCGAGTCCCAGGATCGTCTCCGCGCCGAACAGACCTTGGCCGCCCGCCGAGCTCGACAGCATGAGTGCGGTCAGGAAGCAGAACCCCCACACCACCGAGAAGAATCCGCCGACGACCAGCACCACGATCCAGCTGCTGGGCTCCCGCAGCCACTGGCGCAGGCTCTTCTTCTGCAAGTCGAGGCTCCGCGCATAGTCGCCTCTTGAGAGTGGGGCGCGGGGGTCGATCTCGGGAGGCTCGCTCACTTCGGCAGTGTACGGCCGTTGCAAAGGGTTGGTTTCGGGCCTGTCAGAACCTTGCGATCACGCGGTCCTCTCCGTTAGGGTCCGCCCGCCTGGAGGCTGAGAATTGGGCTTCCCAGGCGCGCCCGCTGCCGGCGCCCTGCAAGGAGTCTCGATGACCCGCCTGTCCCTCGCTTTCGTGTTCGTGTCCAGCCTCGTCCTCGGGATGACTGGCTGCAAGAACCAGATCGTCACCCAGAGCAAGACGTCGCTCGAGGCGACGAAGCCGCTGCTGATCGCGTTCGACCAGGACGTGACCCAGTGCGACGAGCACATCTGCATTGTCGGGCTCGCCGTCGGGCTCAAGTCCGACCAGGCGGACAAGGTCCTCAAGCTGCTCGAAGAGAGCCGCGTCGTGCGCGTCTACGGCGACGGCACCTACCGCATCTTCGAGGGGGGAGACCCGCCGGAGAAGCCTGAGCCCGAAGAGCCGCCCGAGAACTGGCGTGAGACGCCGGAGAAGACCGACGCCGAGCTCGCCATCGAGGTAGACGAGAAGTACATGGGCAACATGATCAAGGAGTTGACCACCGGCAGCCTCGCGGAGCTGGACGGCAAGAAGGTCCTCGAGATCGCGCCCGATCTGCTGCCCACAAAGGACTTCGTCCTTTTCACCAACGGTTGGTTTGGCGCGAGCTACAACGACGAGCTCATCGGCTCGCCGACGGTGCACGGCGTCACCAAGATCAGCCGGTAAGCGGAGAGCGTGATGTCTGACTCAGCGCCCCCCACCGACAGCCTGCCCCCCGAGCCGCCCATTGAGCGCGAGACGATGGACGTCGATGTCCTGTTCGTCGGCGCGGGCGTCTCCAGCCTCGCCGGCGCGATCCGCTTCATGCAGCTGATCGAAGACGCAAAGGGTCGGGGCGAAGACGTCCCCGAGATGACCGTCGCGGTGCTCGAGAAGGGCAGCGAGGTCGGCGCCCACACGCTCTCTGGCGCGGTGATGAACCCGCGGGCGCTCGACGAGCTGCTCCCCGGGTGGCGCGAGGACGGCCCCATCGAGTCCGAGGTCAAGAAGGAGCGCGTGTCGGCCCTGACCGAGCACGGGTCCTACGACTTCCCCATCCCGCCGCCGCCCCTGCAGAACCACGGCAACCTGGTGGTGTCCGCGTCGCGCATCGCTCGCTACATGGGCGCGAAGGCCGAGGCCATGGGCGTGATGATGTTCGCCGGCTTCCCCGCCGTGGATGTGCTGTGGGACGGTGACAAGGTCGTCGGCGTGCAGACCGGCGACAAGGGCATCGATGCCCACGGTCGCCGCAAGTCCAACTTCGAGGCGGGCGTCAACATCAAGGCGAAGGTCACGATCTTCGGCGAGGGCGTGCTGGGTCACTGCACCCGCATCGTGACCCGGCGACTCGGGCTCGACGAGGGGCGCAACCCCTGGCAGTTCGAGACCGGCGTCAAGGAGATCATCAAGCTGCCCAAGGGCAAGGGTCGCCCTGGCTTCGTGATGCACACGCTCGGCTATCCGCTCGACACGAAGACGACCGGCGGCACGTTCATCTACGGGTACAAGGACGACTACATGGTCGTGGGGCTGGTGGTCGGACTCGACTACCGGGACCCGGGCATCGATCCCCAGTACCTGCTGCAGCAGTTCAAGAGCCACCCGGCGATCGCGGAGATCATCAAGGGCGGCAAGGTGGAGGCCTACGGCGGCAAGGCGCTCAGCGCCGGCGGCTGGTACTCGATGCAGCAGCCGTACTTCGACGGCGGGATGATGATCGGCGAGGCGGCCCAGATCATCGATCTGGAGCGGCTCAAGGGCATGCACCTGGGCATGAAGTCGGGGATGCTCGCGGCGGAGACGGCCTGGGAGGCCATCGAGGCAGACGACTTCTCGGCGAGCCAGCTCATGGGCTACATGGATCGCATCGAGGGTGGTTGGGTGAAGGAGGAGCTGTGGCGTGCCCGCAACTTCCACCAGAACTTCCACGGCGGGCTGTACAAGGCGCTGGTTCGCAACGGCCTCGCGACCGTGTTCGGCACGTTTGGGCGCAAGCCCGGGCACCACGACCACGAGCAGATGGAGCCGATGGCCGTGGCGACGAGCGGCGGCACGGAGCTGAGCGAGCGCCCCAAGGTGGACATCCCCACGTACATGCTCAAGCTCGACGACGTCTACCTGTCGGGCGTGTTGCACGACGAGGACCAGCCGAGCCATCTCAAGGTCGCCGACCCGGACATCTGCCGGACAAAGTGCGCCGAGGAGTACGGCAACCCCTGCACGCGGTTCTGTCCCGCGCAGGTGTACGAGATGGTCCCGGACAAGGAGCGCGGTGGGCAGCGGCTGCAGGTGAACTTCAGCAACTGCGTGCACTGCAAGACCTGCGACATCAAGGACCCGTACCAGATCATTACGTGGACTCCGCCGGAAGGTGGCGGCGGCCCCAACTACAAAATGACCTGAGAACCTGGGAGGACCGATCTCTGCGTCAGCGGCGGTCGTCGGTCGGTGCGACGTATGTACATACGCCTCCCTCCTCTCCTTCCTTGCTTCCTTGACCTCGGACCTCCCAGGCCCTCAGGCACCTGAGGGGCGCTGAGCCACGCGATCTCTGCGTCGGCTTCGCTCGCTTGCTCGGTCGGCGTACCTGAGTACGCCTCATTGCGATGCGCAGAAGACCTGATTGACGCCCGATCTCTTCGTCGTCTGCCTCGTCGGTCAGTGCGACGCACCTAGGTGCGTCTCCCTCCGCTCCTCGTTGCCTCCTCGACCTCGAACGCCACTCAAGTCTTCTGCGAACCGCAATCAGTCGCGCGCTTGCTCGCCTCCTTGACCTCGCGCGGCTCAGCGCCCCTCAGGGTTCCCCCTGTCCGTGCGAAGTGGTCGCGGTCTGGCGTGGGATGATGCCTCGTGCGCATCATCTCCCCGTTCAAGGACTACTACGACTCCGCCGCCGGCTACGACCACGTGGTGGTTCCGGTGTATGTGCGGGAGAGTCTGGTTACTCCGCTCCAGGGGTCGCTTGGCTACTGGCACGGAGCGCAGTCCCACTGGACTTGCGGTGACGAGGCGGTGCTGTTTGCGATGCGGCACATCGACTCACTGCTGGTGGGGACGCAGGACACCGGGCCGGCCGTGGGTGACGCGACCCTCTTCGCGGTCGGCTTCTGCGGAATGGTCGGCGTCGGCTGGCGCTGGAACTCGCGCGTCTACTGGGATGCGCTGGAGCTAGCGCGGGCGGCCGGCGCCGACGAGCACCACGTGTTGGCTGGTGCCCGGATCCACTGGCCCCCGTCGAACTCGGAGCGGGCTTCGCACCTGCCGGTCTTTCGCGCCCTGGATACGCCGGTGTTTCTGTTCGAGGAAGGGCCCGGTCGGTTCGTGCGCAACCCCCGCCTGTCAGCCCTGCAGTTCCAGCGCATCGTTGATCCCTACTCGGCCCGCCAGGCGGTGGACACCTACCTGGGCAACGAGCTGGCGAAGCAGGTGGACCCGAGCAGCGGCATCGGCGACGAGGACATGCGCGACATGAAGGGGTTCGACGATCGGTCCTTCAAGGCGGCTCCCGGAGGCCCGACCCGCAAGCGCAAGAAGAAGAGCTAGACCTGCACGACAGAAGTCGTGACCCGACTCCGCGACGGCCGGGGGGCCCAGCGCAATGAGCGAGGAGGGAGCGGGTCGAGACCCGTGACCGACGAGCGAAGCGGCGATGGGTCCGCCGGGCAAGCGGAAACGGTCAGAACTTCTGTCGTGCAGGTCTAGAGCCGAGGCCCGGGACGTGCTCTCGCTGCGGGCGGTATCGTCGCGCGCATGAAGGACAAGCACCTCCGCATTCGTATCGAGCAGTGCCTGGCGCTGTCGAAAGCCAGCAACTGCCCCCGCCGCAAGTTCGGCGCGCTCCTGCTCGACCCCACCCGCAACGTCATCCTCATGGATGGCTACAACGGTGGGCCGCGGGGCGGCGGGCACCTGTGCGGCGGCGAGGTGTGCCTGCGCGACACGATGGGCGTCAAGAGCGGCACGCGCATGGAGATCGGGTGCCATCACGCGGAGATGAACGTGATCTGCAACTGCGCCGCGAGCGGCGTCGCCACCCAGGGCGCCTGGATCATCGTCACCGGCGAGCCCTGCATGATGTGCAGCAAGATGATCCACCACGCCGGCATCGCTCGCGTCTACGTAGTGAGCGGAGGCTACGCCGGCGCCAACGGCCTGGACTACCTCACCGATCACGGCATCGAAGTGGTCTACACCGAAGGTCCAAAAGACCCCCGCCTCACCGTCTAAGCGGGCGCCAGCCCGCCAAGTGCCGCAGGCACCGCGGACGCCAGTCCGCCAAGCGGAGCGCAGCGACGCCAAGCGGAGCGCAGCGACGCCAAGCGGAGCGCAGCGACGCCAAGGTTGGGCGGAGCCCAACGGGCGGAGCCCAACGGGCGGAGCCCAACGGGCGGAGCCCAACCACAGGTGTGGGTGGTGCTGAGGTTTCCGAGGTCGAGGAGACCGAGGGAGAGCGCGGAGGCGTACTTTAGTACGCCGCACAAGCGAGCCCGAAGGCCGACGAAGAGATCGGGAAGCTCAGCGCCGCCCACACCCTCTAGAAGGGGGCTTCGCCCTCGAGGATCTTGAGCTTGCTCTTCCCAACCTGAATGAAGTCGCCGGGCGCCACCTTGGTGGGGCCGTCGATCCGGTCGCCGTTGACCTTGATCGGGGCCCAGAAGCTGAGGCCCTCGATGGTCACGTCCATCTGCTCGCGGGTGATCTTCACCGCCTTGTTTACCCAGAACCAGCCGCCGAGCAGCTTGATGTCTGAGCCGGCCTTGAACGCGCAGATCACGGCTTCCTTCTCGAGCGGGTAGGACTGGCCGTCCACCTCGACTCGGGGGGTCGCCTTGGCGCGGGCCTGCTCGCGGAGCCGGGCCATCGCCGCGGGGGGGATGGCGGCCGTCGCGTTGCTGCCGCCACGCTTGAGGGCCTCCATGTAGGCCTCGAGCGGGGACTTCTTGGTGTCCTTCTTTCGGTCGCCCGCGATCATGCCGCCAGCGTTCTTCGGCTCCTCGGGCGGCATCTCGTCCTGCTCGGGCACGAACCCGTCGGAGTGATACCGGAGGATGAAGTCAGCGATCTCGAGCTCGTCCGTGTCGTCGAGGCGATGCCGCTGCACCCGTCGGCCGCCCACGAACGTGCCGTTCTTGGTGCCTTGGTCCTCGACGATGTATCCAGCGGGGCTGAGATAGAGCCGCGCGTGCTTGCGCGAGATCAGCGGGTGCTTGAGCTGAATGGTCGCGTCGTCACCGCGGCCGATGTACATCTCGCCCGCCGTCAACTGGACGTCTTGAACGTGCTTGCCGTTGCTGATGATGGAGATTCTCGCCACGCTCGACTGGCTCCTCTTCGCCGCCCCAGCGGCACCGCACTGCGAATCCGTACGCTGACTAGCCTGCGCCGCCACACTCCGGTTCTGGCTCGGATTGTACCGCAAGCGACCCATCCACGGCGCGAGCCGGCCTTACACGCCCTGACGCGGGGTCCCCACTGGCCCCTGTCTGCTATCTTCCGCCCCCCTTCAGACCCCCTTTTCTGCGGAGTCCCGTTCCCATGTCCGACGCCCTGAACCTGGTCAAGAACCACTACGCCAAGCTCCCAGCCGCCCTCGAGGCCGCTCGCACCAAGCTCGGCCGTTCCCTCACCCTCGCCGAGAAGGTGCTGATCTCGCACCTCGACGATCCGAGCGACGTCGGCTGGGCCCGCGGCGATGACTTCCTCCTGCTCCGCCCCGACCGGGTCGCGATGCAGGACGCGACGGCCCAGATGGCCTTGCTCCAGTTCATGATGGCTGGCCGCGACAAGGTCGCTGTCCCCAGCACCGTGCACTGCGACCACCTCATCCTGGCCCGCACAGGTGCGAAGTCCGACCTGCTCCAGGCCATCGACGTCAACGAGGCGGTCTACGACTTCCTCGAGACCGTCAGCGCCCGCTACGGGATCGGCTTCTGGAAGCCCGGCGCCGGGATCATCCACCAGGTTGTGCTCGAGAACTACGCCTTCCCCGGCGGAATGATGATCGGCACCGACTCCCACACTGTGAACGCGGGCGGCCTCGGCATGGTCGCGGTCGGCGTCGGTGGCGCGGACGCGGTGGACGTGATGGTGGGCATGCCCTGGGAGGTCAAGGCGCCGAAGCTCATCGGCATCAAGCTCACCGGCAAGCTCAACGGCTGGGCGTCCGCGAAGGACGTCATCCTCAAGGTCTGCGAGATCCTCACCGTCAAGGGCGGCACCAACAGCATCGTCGAGTACTTCGGTCCCGGCGCACGCAGCCTGTCGTGTACGGGCAAGGGCACGATCTGCAACATGGGCGCCGAGCACGGGGCGACCACCTCGATGTTCCCCTTCGACGAGAAGATGGCCGAGTACCTCGAGGCCACCGGGCGCGCCGAGTGGGCGACCCTGGCGCGGGCCAACGCCGAGCACCTCGTGGCGGACCCCGACGTCGAGGCGAACCCCAGCAAGTACTTCGACCGCATCGTGGAGATCGATCTCTCCACCCTGACCCCGCACCTCGCGGGGCCGCACACGCCCGACCTCGTGCGCGCCATCGCGGACATGCGGGAGGAGGCCCCCGCGAAGGGCTACCCCGTCGACGTCACCAACGCGCTGATCGGCTCGTGCACCAACTCGTCCTACGAGGACATCGCTCGCTCGGCTCACATCGCACGCCAGGCCACGGCGAAGGGCCTCAAGACGAAGATCCCGCTGTGGATCACGCCCGGCTCGGACACCGTGTTCGAGACCATCAAGGAGGCCGGCTTCGTGAAGGATCTCGAGGCCATCGGTGGCACGATCCTGGCGAACGCCTGCGGTCCCTGCATCGGGCAGTGGAAGCGCGACGACACCGATGGCACCAAGATCAACTCCATCGTCAACTCGTTCAACCGCAACTTCAAGAAGCGTAATGACGGCTTCGCGACGACCCTGAGCTTCATCGGTTCGCCGGAGCTGGTCACGGCCATCGCGCTGAGCGGCCGGTTGGACTTCGACCCGACCCGGGACGACATCGACGGCATCAGGCTCGGCGAGCCCGAGGGCGACGAGCTGCCGGTCGGCGGCTTGGAGCTGAGCTTCGGCGGCTTCGTAGAGGCTCCGGCGGACGGCTCGGGCGTCGAAGTGGCCATCCCCGATGTGCATGAGCGGCTGCAGCGGCTCACCCCGTTTGACGCGTGGGACGGCAAGGATCTGGAAGACCAGATCGTGCTTCTCAAGGCGTTCGGCAAGTGCACCACCGACCACATCAGCCAGGCTGGCCCGTGGCTCAAGTACCGCGGCCACCTCGACAACATCAGCAACAACATGTTCCTCGGCGCGGTGAACGCGTTCGCGAAGGCGAACCCGGGGCACGGCAAGGACCAGCTGGACGGCGAGACCAAGAAGTTCCCGGCGGTGGCGCGCAACTACAAGGCCAACGGGCGTGGTTGGGTCGTATTCGGTGACGAGAACTACGGCGAGGGAAGCTCCCGCGAGCACGCCGCGATGGAGCCGAGGCACCTGGGCTGCACCGCCGTCATCGTGCGCAGCTTCGCGCGCATCCACGAGACGAACCTCAAGAAGCAGGGTGTGCTCGGGCTGACGTTCGTGAACCCCGCCTCGTACGACCTCGTGCAAGAGGACGACCGCGTCGCCATCCGGGGCGTGACCGAGCTGGCGCCGGGCAAGCACCTCAGCCTGACGCTGACCCACAGCGACGGCACCAGCGACACGTTCGAGGTGGCCCACACCCTCAACGAGGACCAGATCGAGTGGTTCAAGGCCGGCTCCGCGCTGAACAAGATCCGCTCCGACATCGCCAGCTAAGCGGGCCGTTGATGGGGTGCCCGTCCGCGTCCAACGACGACGACGTGATCTACAGCGGCTCCGCGCTGGTGACCGAGGGGGACTTCTGGACTGTGGGGCCCGTAGACTCTTTGTATGTCTGAGCAGTTTTGGCAATCACTGACTCGCGATCTCCCGCCAGAGGCCCGCTCGTTGTTCGAGCGCCTGCGGCAGTCCGCCGATCTCCATCCTCCCAAGGTCCTCGCCGGCGAGGTGAAGGCCTACCTCGGTCTCGTGCGAGCGACGGGTCAAGACAGTGAGGTCGTCGCGGTGGACAAGGCCGCCGATCTGGCCCAGGCGCTGCTCAACCTGCTGCGAAGCCTCACCCGCGATGGCCCCACCGAGCACCACGCAGCCGTGCAGGCGGCGTGCCGCTACTTCAGCTCCGAGTTCGACGGCGACGAAGACATGGAGAGCGAAGAGGGCTTCGACGACGACATCGAGGTCATGAACGCCGTCGCCCGAGCCATCGGTCAGGACGAGTTCGTCATCGACCTCTGGTAGCAGGTCTACCCGCTGGCCAGGGCCGCCGCGATGGTCGCCGCCTTCGCCTTGCCGATCCCCCTCACCCCCGCGATGTCCTCGGCGGTGGCGGCCTTGAGACGCTTGAGGCTGCCGAAGTGACGCAGCAGCTTCTTGCGCAGCGTCGGCCCCACCCCCGGAATGCTGTCCAGCTCGCTGGTGAGGGTGCGCTTGCTGCGCAGCTTGCGGTGGTGCGATACGCCGAAGCGGTGGGCCTCGTCCCGGAGGCGCTGCAGCAGGTGCAGCCCCGCGGACCGGGGCCGGAAGGACACGGGGTTGGTGCGCCCGGGCTCGTAGATCTTGTCGGTCAGCTCGCCCTCGCGGGGCTTCGCGATGGAGATCAGCCGAATCGCCGGCGCCTGGCGCTCCTCCGCCTCATCGAGCAGGCGCTTCTCCTCCGCAGCCTTCGCCGCCTCGAAGATGGAGGCCCCGGGGTCGTTCGGCGCCGCGGGCACGGACCACAGACCCGCTTCGTCGCCTCGGGACACGCGCAAGAGTCGATCCCGCCGCGCGCGGCTGTCACCGGGCAACGCGCCCAGGGGCAGGGGAGTGCCGCCGGGGCCCAGCACGTCCACGCCCAGCTCGCGGCAGGCGGCGACCACCATGTTGAGCTGCCCGCGACCGCCGTCAATCAGGATGAGGTCGGGCAGCTCCCAGCCCGCGTCGCCGGCGATGGCGCGCTTGAAGCGCCGGCCCAGGACCTCTTTCATCGTGGCGAAGTCGTCGGCGCCCTCCACGGTGCGAATCTTGAAGATCCGGTACCCCTTCTTGTCCGGCACTCCGTCTCGGAAGGTCACCAGCGAGCCGACCGGGTCGGTCCCCTGGATGTTCGAGTTGTCGTAGCACTCGATGTGGCGAGGTAGCTCGGACAGGTGTAGCCGGTCCATCAGCTGGAACAGCGCCTGCTCCGCCCGCTCCTGCTTGCTGTGTGCTGCCTGGAACCGCACCTTGGCGTTGCGCTTCGCCAGATCCATCAAGCGCACGCCCTCCCCCCGCTGCGGCACGCGGATCTTGGTCTTGCGCTCCGCCAGCTCCTCCAGCAGCTCCACGCGCAGGTCGGGCTCATCGACCTCGTACTGGGTCAGGATCTCCGGCGGCGGCGGGATGGTGCGCGAGTACAGCTGAGTGATGAGGCTGCCCAGGAGCTCGCCGTTCTCCTCCGCCACGCTGCGGAACGTCCACGCCCGCGCGTCCTGAAGCCGCCCGTCGCGCACCGGCAGCATCGCGACCGCCGCCAACTCGCCCTCCCGGTGCAGCGCGAAGATGTCCTTGTCCTTGCTGCCAGGACCAGACTGGGCCGTCTGCTTCTCCGTCAGCCGAGACACCAGCGCCAGGGAGTCCCGGATCCGCGCCGCCGCCTCGAACCGCTGCTTGCCCGCGGCGGAGTGCATGCGCGTCTCGAGTTTGCGGGCCAACTCCCGATTGCGCCCGTCGAGCAGCAGCGACGCCTCTTGCACCAGCTCTTCGTAGCCGTCCTCGTCCACGTAGCCCACGCACGGCGCCACGCAGCGGCCCATCTGGTACTCGATGCAGGGGCGCTCGCTGTGGGCGCGGAACACGGTGTCCGAGCACGTGCGCAGGGGGACGGTGCGCTTGAGCAGCTTGATGACCTGGTAGGCGTTGACCTCGTCCAGGTAGGGGCCGAAGTACTTCGCGCCGTCGTCCTTCCAGCGCCGCACCAGTGTGACCCGGGGCCACTTTTCGCGGGTGTTGAGCCGCACCGAGAGCCAGGACTTGTCGTCCTTGAGTTTGACGTTGTACCGAGGCTGGTACTTCTTGATCAGCGTGTCTTCGAGGATGAGCGCCTCGCGCTCGGTGCGCACCACGTTGACCTCGACCCGCTCGATCTGGGGGACCAGGAACTCGATGTGGAAGCGCCCGTCGCCGCCGCTCTTCGCGAAGTACTGACGCACCCGCGCGCGCAGGTCCACCGCCTTGCCGACGTAGAGGACCTCGTCCTTGGCGTCATGCATGAGGTAGACGCCGGGCTGGGTCGGCAGGGCGTCGATGTCGGTCTGGAGCGGCATGAGGAGGAACTGTAGACCCGTGATCCTTCGGCGGAAGGCGCGCCTGTGGATCGAGGCCTCCCTCCTGCCACGCGCTGTCGGGACCGCTCCTACCGAAAGGTGTCGAACCGCCCCTGGTCCGCCCACGCGACCACCCGATCAACAAACGCGCGCACCTTGGGCAGCAGGAACTCCCGCTCCACCCAGACCAGAGAGAGCGAGACATCGCGCCCGACCACGCCATCGAGGACAAGTTCGAGGCGTCCAGTGTCGAGGTCGTCCCGCACGAAACCGCGCGGGAGCACCGCGATCCCGAGGTGCCCGAGCGCCGCTCCCCGCAAGGTCATCAGATCGCTCGACACCAACGGCCCCGCCACCGACACCGCTCCCCCGGTCCGCAGCGGCCATGACGTGGCGGGCCTGCTCCCGCCCGCGAACCCGAGCAGACACGCGTGCCCATGCAGGTCCTCGGGAGACGCTGGCCGACCGCGCCGGGAGAGATAGTCAGGTGACGCGCACGCGGCGAGCTCCGTGCGAACGATGGGGCGGGCGATCACGTTCGGGTCGGTGACGACGCCACCGCGCAGCGCGATGTCGATCTGATCAGCGACGAGATCGACGTGGGCAGACGAGCTGCTCAGCTCAACCCGGACTTCGGGGTAGGCGAGCAGGAACTCGCTGATGAGTTCGCCCAACACCGGGCTGTACGCCGCCGCGGCCGAGATTCGGAGCAGGCCCCGGGGGACGTCGTCGAGGCGCTGCACCGCCGCCACGGCTGCATCGGCCGCGTCCATCAGGCTGCGGGCCCGCGGGAGCAGCGCCTCCCCGGCGGGGGTGGGGACCAGCCGACGGGTGGTTCGGTGCAGCAGCCGCACCCCGAGCCGCTCCTCCAGCCGGGCCAGCTGTCGGGAGAGGGTCGCCCGGGGTGTGCCGAGCGCACGCGCGGCTTCGCTGATGCTGCCCGCATCCACGATGGCCACGAAGGTGTCGAAGTCTTCGGTGGTGTGCATATCTGTGTCGTATTCGAGCAGGTGGTGTCCGATCTGACCATCTTGTGCCCAATATGGTCAACGGATAGTTTGCTGGCTGCTGGTGAGGAGTTACTTCGCCGCCGCATCCCCTGGGGCCAAGCCCCGAACTGGAGTTCCTCATGAGCACATCCACCGATTCCTCCATTCCTTCGGGCAAGCTGCACATTGGCCTCTGGGTTGCCCAGGGGTTTCTGGCGTTCGCCTTCCTCGCGAGCGGCGGGTTCAAGGCCGTCTCCCCGGCGTCGGCGCTGCTCGAGGCGGGCATGACGATGCCGACCATCGCCCTGAAGATCGCCGGGATCTCCGAGGTCTTGGGAGCCGCCGGGCTCATCCTCCCATCGGCCCTGCGCATCCAGCCCAAGCTGACCGTACTCGCGGCCGCGCTGCTGGCGGTCGTGATGGTGCTCGCGGTGGGCGGACACGTGATGCAGGGCGAGATGCAGGCGATCGCCCCGCCGATCGTGCTCGGCGCCCTGTGCGCGTTCGTGGCGTGGGGCCGCTCCTCGGCCGCCGTCATCCCTCCGAAAGCTGGCTGATGGCGTTCCAGATTCTCGCGTTTGGGGCGAGTTCGTCGCGGGCGTCGATCAACAAGGCGCTGGTGACTCACGCGGCCGAGCGGCTTGTGGCTGAGTTCCTGCCGGGGGCGGAAGTCGATGTGCTCGATCTCAACGAGTTCGAGATGCCGCTCTACAGTATCGACCGCGAGCGCGCGGATGGCATCCCCGCGCAAGCACAGCGCTTCTTCGACGCCATCGGTGGGGCTGACGCGCTGCTCATCTCCTACGCCGAGCACAACGGGCACTACACCGCTGCGTACAAGAACCTGTTCGACTGGGCGAGCCGCATCCAGCAGCAGGTGTTTCAGGACACCCCGATGGTGGTGATGTCGGCCTCGACCGGGCGCGGCGGCGCCGCCAGGACGCTGCGCGCGGCGGTGGACTCGGCGCCTCACTTCGGGGCGGAGATCCTGGGTGCGGTGTCGATCCCTCGCTTCAGGGAGACCTTCGTGCCCGGTGAGGGGCTCGTGGACGCGGCGTTGACGGCTGAGCTTGGGGTCGCGCTAGCGGCGCTGGCGAAGCGGCTGCGCGCTGGAGCCTGACACGGACGGAATCGCAGCTGTCGCGGTCAACCCTTACTCGTACGCGAGGAAGAGGTCGATGGTCTTCGAGGACAGCGGTTCACCCCCAGGGGTGTGCTTCTCCGCGAGGAGGGTGCCCTTGAGCAAGTCGACCCGCAGGGACACGTCGCACTCGTGCTCCTTGGTGTGGCGGTCCGTGATCTTCGCCCTCGCCTGACCGTGGCGCCCGTGCTTGTACGCCTCCTTGAAGCACATCGCCTCGACGTGCTCCGAGGCGAGATGCTCCAGGTCCATCTGGCGTCCTGCGGAGGGGCTCTGCGAGTGGTCACCCATCGTGCGACGATAGCGGGATGGGGAGGAAACGGTCCAAACGCGATCGCAACACGCCGGAGGCACGGGCCGAGCGCGTGCTCGGCGGGGCCAAGGCTGGCGTGAAGGAGCTGTTCGGGCTCATCCACCAGGTCAACCCGACCGATCGAGGCCTCGAGCCCGACAGCGAGTTGGAGCGGTACCGACTCAAGTCCGCGCTGCAGAGCCTGCTCATCCGTCAGTTCCCCGAGGCGGTGCGCGTGGCGGTGGAGCCCGACGGCACGCTCGCCCTGAACCATCCGCTCGGGGTGATGGATGCCTGCCACGCCGTGCTCTCCGAGCTCGACGACGACGCCCAGAGCTGGGCGCGCGCCCGTCTGGACGAGGCGGACTGGGACCGCGAGAACCCGGATCCGAGCCGACCGAACCCCCTGCCGCCTGCAGCAGCGCCGGGCCCCACCCTGGACCCGCTGGCGTCGGGGAGGCAGGCGCTGGCCAACTACGACTACGAGCGCGCCGTGGCCGACTTCACCGCGGCGGCGCGACGCCCGCTCCTTCGCCGCGAGGCTGCCCTCGAGCTGATCGGGCTGCTCGTCGAGACGCTCGCCGACCATGAGCGAGCCGAGCAGGCCGCGCGCGCCTTCCCGAAGGGCATCGCGGACGACCCGCAGATCGCGGAGCTGCGGGCCGTCGGAGCGGCGCGGGCGGGGGCCCTCGATCGTGCCTGGGAGCTGCTCCCCCTTCGGGTGGGGCGCGGGGCCCACGAGGCGCTGCTTCTGATCGGGCGTGGGGCGGCGCGCGACGGACGTCGAGACCGGCTGGATGCGGCGCTCGCCCGGCTGCCACGATCGGCTCGTGGGGCCAGGGCGGAGCTGCTCCAGTGCCGAGAAGAGCTCATTGCCAGCGCGCTCGGCGGGCAGCTCGACGCCCTCCGGGCGGCGCTCCAGGCAGGGAATGTGGCGGAGGCAGAGCGGCTCGCAGCCATGCTGGCGGGACACGAGCTGCCGACCAGCGGGCACGCGTTGGTGAGCGCGGTCCGGGAGCTCAAGGCGCGAGCACAGCGTGAAGAGCTGGAGCGGGCGGTGGCCCAGGCCAAGGCGGAGGGGGACTTGGACGCCGCGGCGCGCTGGGCGTGGGCCCTGGCCGAGAGCGCGCCCGAGTGGGAGGCGCGCGCGGAGGCGTTGGACGCCGCTGCCTACAGCAAAGAGCTGGCGCGGCGGGTGGCCAAGGCGGAGGAGCTGCTGGCCGCGGACGCGCCGGTCGCGATGTACGCGTGGCTGGCCCTGCCCGAGGACGGCCGGGCGCTGGTGGACCACCCGAGCACCGCGCGACTGCGCCAACACGCGGCCCGCCTCGACGCTGCCTTCGATGAGGACCCTGACGCGGTCGCGGCGGCCCGGCAGCTCTGCGCGGCCGAGGGCTGCTCGCAGCCCGAAGACATCGTGGCGGCGCTGTCACACCCCATGCTCGCGAACGACCCCGTCGCGGCGCCCTTGCGACAACGGGCACAGAAGACCCTCGCGGACCGGAAGCAGGGGACGGACGCCGCAGCGTTGGCGAGCGCCCGGGAGGCCCTGTCGGGTGGCGACTGGGCGCGGGCCTTGGAGCTGCTTGCGCCGCTTCCCACGCGGGTCTCGGCGCCGTTGACGGTGGAGGCGAGCGCGCTGCGAGACGCCGAGGCGGCGCTCATGGACGACCCGCTGACCGCGCTCGCGCTCCTCGGCAGCGTGCGGTCGCTCAGGCCCGAAGTGGCGCAAGAGCGTCTCGCTCGGAGCCGCGCGCGGGTGCAGGTGGCGTGTGAGGTGACGGAGCACCCGGTGCACGAGGCGGGGCTGCAGGATGTGGTCCCTCGGGAGGACGCCGCCGACCGCCAGCTGACCACCCAGATGTTCCCACTCGATGCAGAGCGGGCTTGCCTGTATCTGGCGGGCGGAGATCGTGTGCTGTTCCGGGTGGTCGACGGGAGCGGGGAGCTGCTGCAGGCGGTGTCCTTGCGGGTCCCGGAGCCGTTTGTTCTGCCCGCATGTGCGGCCGGCGACGGGGACCAGATCCTCGTGCTCGACGGCGCCGGCTGGCTCCTGACCGTGAGTCTGGACCGGCCCCAGGTGGTGTCGCGGGTGCGTGTCGCGGGGCTCCACCGTGCCGTTCTGGGGGTGTGCCTCGTCGATTCCTGCTTCCTGTGGGTGCTCCACGAAGGCCGTGGCGGTGTCGTCGTGGACGTCCGTGACGGGCGGGTGGTGCGTAGCCTGCCGGACCTCGAGCGGTTCGCCGTCACCCGGCCCCAGGACGCCTCCGTGGTGGTGGTGGACCGGGGGAAGCGGGTGACGGCCCATCAGCCGGACGGGCGCGGGGCGCGGTTCAGCGGCTCGGCGTGGGCTGGCAGCACCTCGATTCTGCAGGACAGAAGCCGTCCCGGCGGTCTGCTGCGCATGGACCTGAACCGGGCGAGCCGGGAGCTCGTTGTCCGCCGGGGGGTCCTGGGTGGAGCCAGCGAGGATGCTGGCTCTCTGGGCACGGTGAGGTCGCTGGCGATGTGGGCTGCGGCGGCGGCACCGCCGTATCTGATGTACCGAACCACCCATCCGGGGGAGGCGGGGGCGCTGGTGGCGTACGGGTGGGACGACGAGGGGAGGTTGGCGGAGCGCTGGCGTTCGGCGATGGTGCACTGGGCCGCGGCGTCGTCGTCGGATGTGGGTCGGTCGCTGGTGTTGCTGGGCGGCCTGCGACGCCCGTGGGTCGGGTATGCGGGGGCCGAGGCGCCTCAACTGGAGCAGCCGCTGCCAGCGTCGGGTCGCCCGCCAGCCTCCGTGGGGCTCTTTGCGCCGTGCGCGGCGAAGAAGCCGAGTCGGCTCTACGTCGCCTTTGACACGCTGATCGGCGCCATGTCATCGCGGCGTCTGGCCCAGGAGATCGAGGAGGCGCTCGGGTCCCACACGCGACCGGGGCGCCTCAACGCGCTCGCCCACGCGCTGCTGGAGGCAGACGACAAAGAGTCCTTGCGGCGCCTGCTGGCGGGGGTGGATCTCGCGGCCTTCGAGCAGGCAGGCGAGACCGGTGGGGCCCAGCTGCGTCGGGGCCTGGCGCGCGCCGCCGCGGCGATCGGCGAGTGGGACACGGTGGTTGATCTCCTCCAGCCCTCCGCATTCCAGCGAGGCGGAGCGCTGGGCCAGCACGCCCACCACCTCCTCGGCGTCGCGTTGCTGCATCGAGGCGACACCAAGGGGGCGCTCGCGACCTTGCGGGCCGGGCAGTCGCTCATCGGCGGGTGTCCGCTCGACTTGCTGATCCAGTCTGCGGACCCTGGGAGCACCGCTCCCGCACACGGGGCTCCGTGCGTGGTCCACTTGCGCTGGGCGATGCGGCAGGCGCGCGCGCTACTCCGCGCAGGCGACGCGGCGGCCGCTGCTCTGGCTCTGGACACTCCGCCGCTGTGGGCCTTGCTCGATCCCGACGGCTTGCGTCTCCTCGACCGCGCGCAGCGCGAGTCCGAGGCCCCGGCGTTCCGGCGCCTGGTGGTCCAGGCCGCCCTCGCCAGCGTGGCCCAGGATGCAGGCGAAGGGGAGTCGCCGTCTAGCTGACCCCTGGCCACCCGGTGGCGGACAGCAGACCCGCGAGCTCGTCGTCATCGTGGGCAGCGGCATGCTTCGGGCCGCTCCTCAGCGCGGCGAACACCCGGTCCATCGCGCTGCTCACCGGCTCGTACCGGCGCAGGGTGGCCAGCGTGTCGGCGGGCAGGTCCCCGCCCAGGGCGCGTAGCGCGTGGCACAGGCATCTGATGAACGTGCCCGCGTCGAAGTGATCGTGGGCATCCAGGAAGGCGCGCTCGGTCTGCGAGAGGTCGAACTCGCGGTCGAGGGCGAGGCCGAAGTCGGTGAGGAACACCCGCTCCCCGTCGCTGAGGATGTTCCCAAAGTGCGCGTCGAAGTGCACGACGCCACGCGTGCGCAAGAACGCCGTTGTCCGCGCCATGGCGTCCGTGGCCAGGGCGATTCGGTCGGGGTCTGAGCCCAGCCAGGTGCGTAGGACGTGGGGCACGTGCTCGAGAAAGAACACCACCTCGTGAGTCGCCGCCTGCCGAGCCAGGATGAACTGGCGGATCTCCTCGCTGCCATCCCAGTACTCCACGTACTCATCGAGCTCATCGCGCGACATCGCCTTGTGCGGCGCGCTGATGGGCAGGACGCGGTGATGGAGCAGCAGTGGGAACGTGTCGATGGCCCCGTCCAGCACCCAGGCGGTGGTCTTGTGGTGCATCGCGAGCTCGCGCCACACGCCGAACCCGCCGGAGCCCACGCCGTAGCTGTAGAACGTGGGCAGTCCAAAGAGGTTGCCGGTGCTGCCCGGCTGGGCTTGCTCGCGGGCCGTCAGCGGCACGGTCTTGGCGAACACGGCCGCGCCGTGCATGTCGAGCACCCGGTGGGTCCCCCAGCCATCGGTGCTCTCGGTGCCCGTCAGCAGCGCGCGCAGGGAGGCGTCATCGGTACGGGCGAGCAGTGCCGACAGTCGCTCGTAGGAGTCGGTGCGCGTCTGCATGGACCCGGCGCCTACTCCTGGAGCTCGAAGCGGATGCCTGCAGCGCGGAGCCGCTCGATGAGCGTGGTGCCCATGGCCGACGCGGTGGTGTGGATGCCGCCGGGGTGCTCGGTGTCCTGGTCGTCCAGCGCGAGGCACAGGCCGGTCTCGGACAGCATGATGGCGGTGGCGCCGTAGCCGGGGTCCTTGTCGCCGGACACCATGCCGCGCAGCACGATCTCCTCGCCGCCTTCGGTCACCCCCTTCGCCACAAACGTGTGCTTGAACCACCCCGCCTCGCGTGCCGCTCGGTCCGGGCCGTCGCCGGGCTTGGGCAGGACGCGGTCGAGCAGCCAGCGGGTCGGGGGCAGGGACATGCCGCCCACAAACGCGCCCAGCGCCAGGGCGACGCCCCACGCCTTCATCCAGCCTCCGACGCCGCGGCCGGTGGGCATGACCTCCCGGTACCGGAACTCACGCCCGTAGGGGAAGCCGAGCAGCGCGTTGCTTCTCCGCACGACGGGACCGTTGGTCCCCGCCATCACGAAGGGGGCCGCATAAGAGTCGCCGTCCGCGTCGAAGTAGGGGCCGCGGTTGTCGCCCTTGTCGAGCCCGCGCTCCTCGCCCTCTGGGTACAGGGCGTAGGGGTCGGCCATGTTGCGGCGGACCTCCTTGTCCTTGCCCGCCGCCGTGATGCTGGTGCGCAGGGTGTCGATGGTGCCGCCGCTGGCGGTGCCCTTGGCGGTGGCAAACGCGCTGACCGAGCGCAGCGTGGCCCCGCGCTCCTGCATGGCCTCGTGCATCATCCAGACGCCGAGATCTGACGGGATCGAGTCGTAGCCGGCGTTGTGCACGATGCGTGCGCCGCTCTCCTTCGCGGCCGCGTGGTGGGTGGAGGCGGTGTAGGCCACGAAGTGGGACTCACCGGTGAGATCGCAGTAGTGCGTGCCCTGGCGGGCGCAGGCGGCGACGACCTCCTTGCCGTACACGTAGTAGGGCCCGACGGTCGTGATGAGGACCCGGGTCTGGGCGCACAGGGCGTCGAGCGCGGCGGAGTCCTTGCTGTCCGCGATGATGCTCGGAAGGTCGGGCGCGCCGAGCTCCTTGCGCACCGCGTCGAGCTTGGCTTCGTTGCGGCCGGCGATGGCCCAGCGCAGATCGCTCTTGGAGAGCAGGTACTCGGCGACGAGGCGGCCGGTGAAGCCGGTCGCGCCAAACACCACGAGATCAAAGGTTCGGTCTGTCATGGTGCGCAATCTGCCCCACGATTCCGCGACCCGCGCGGGGTGGGGCATCATCGCCGCCTTGGAGGCCCCGATGCGTCATTCCGCTCTGCTGCTCTCGCTCCTCGTCACCGTGGCCGCGTGTGATGACGACCCGATCGAGCCGGCCCCCGAGTTCCCTTCGCTCGACGTGCACTCCCAAGCCCACGGCTGCTGGACGATCGTGGCGGGCGAGGAGGGGCTGACCCGGGACGGCGACGCCTTCGCCATGCGGGCCGGGGCGGGAACACCGCTGCGGTTCCAGCCTTCGGATCTAGGCACGGTGCTGCTGTACGACCCGGATGGGGGCTACGTGGTGGCCGAGGGCGACGCGCTGGTGCGCCAGACGACCCTGCTGTCCGACGCCATGCTGTTTGATGACGCCTACATCTCCGGGGCGGAGTGGGTGCTGGAGACCTCCCAGGCGGAGGCAGCGCGGTACCGGCTACGCAGTCGGCGGACCGGCGGCTTGATGAGCGCGGCGGGACTCAGCGACGATGCGGGCGCGGCGCTGGCGGTGACGTTCGAGGTGGCGCAGGGCTGCGCGACCTATCCCGAGCTGGCCTTGAACGCCACGGGCGCGGCGCAGCGCACGACGTTCGACGACGGGGATGTCTTCGGATTCGTGGACATGCACAGCCACATCTTCTCGAACTTTGCCTTTGGCGGCGCGATGTTCCACGGCAGCCCGTTCCACCCGCTGGGGGTCGAGCACGCGCTGGGCGACTGCGACGCCGCGCACGGGGAGATGGGCCGCAAGGACTTCTTTGGCTTCGTGTACGACGAGGGCGAGTCGCCGGGCGCGCTCGGCGAGATGCTGCCCGCCATGCTGGCCGGCGAGCTGCAGGACGACAATCACGCGACCGAGGGGTACCCCGAGTTCACGGAGTGGCCTGACGTGCGCAAGCGCTCGACGCACCAGGTGCAGTACTACCGCTGGTTGGAGCGCGCGTGGATGGGCGGGCTGCGGCTGGTGGCGCAGCACGCGACGTCGAACTCGGTCATCTGCAACCTGTCGGTGGGCGAGGGCTGGGGGCCGTCGCGCTACGACTGCGAGGACATGACCGCGGTGGACCGGCAGATCGAGGCGGCCTACGACATGGAGCGCTACATCGATGCGCAGAGCGGCGGTCCGGGGCAGGGTTGGTTTCGACTGGTGACCAGCCCCGCGGAGGCGCGGGCGGTGATCGAGCAGGGGAAGCTGGCGGTGCTGCTGGGGATCGAGGTGTCCGACCTCTTCAACTGCCACCTGACTCGACGCCCCGGCGGCCCGACGTGTGACGAGGCCTACGTCGACGAGCAGCTCGACGCGTACTACGCGCGGGGGGTGCGGGCGCTGTTCCCCAACCACAAGTACGACAATGCGTTTACGCCGGGCGATGGGCAGGGCGGCTTCATCGAGGGCGGCAACTTCATGAACAGCGGGCACTACACCAACAAGGTCACCGACGACTGCCCGGACGTGCAGCCGGGGTTCGATCACGGCGAGGTGTCGCTGGGCGGGTTGCTACAGCCACGGGACGAGTACATGTCGCAGGCGCCTGAGGACTTCACCGACTTCCCGTTGGAGCCGCTGGACACAATCTTGCCGTTCGCGGCTGCGTTCCTGGGCGACTCGGTCCCTGGCGACCACTGCCAGAACGGCACGCTGACGCCGGTGGGAGAGCACCTCATCGAGGGGATGATGCAGCGGGGGATGTTGCTCGAGGTCGATCACCTGCCGCGTCGCTCCTACGTGCGGACGTACGAGATGCTGCAGGCTGCGGACTATCCGGCGCTGGGGACCCACGGTCGTGACAACGACGGTGCGCTCTTTGCGCTGGGAGGTCTGTCGCAGGGGAGCTTTGGCCGCTGCCACGATCCCGCGAACCCGGGGGCGAGCCTCGACGGATATCGGGCTCGGCTGGAGCGCATGGTGGCGGCCGGTATGCACCCTTCGCTGGGGTTTGCCTTTGACCTCAACGGGTTCGCCTACGGGCCGGGGCCGCGCTTCGGGGCGGGGGTGTGCGGAGGGGACGAGGTGAACCCGGTGACGTACCCGTTCACGTCGTACGACGGCGGCGTGACGTTCACCGAGCCGGTGGCTGGGAACCGCGTGTACGACTTCAACACCGAGGGCATGGTGCACGTGGGCTTGATCCCCGAGCTCATCGAGGACGCGCGCCACGACGGTGCTACGGACGCAGACCTCGAGCCGCTGTTCCGCTCGGCGGAGGGCTATCTGCGCATGTGGGAGAAGGCTGAGGAGCGCGGAGCGGCGCTGCGCGCGCAGTAGCTGATTGGGCGGGGGCAGCGGTACAAGTTGCGGCTCGGATCTACGCCGGACATACTCCACCGCCGATCCGCCAAGGGCCGCAAAAGCACGCGGTTGTTGGACGGACAATGAGAGAGCACCGTCATGATCTTCATCATCGCCGAGCCCTGTGTGGGCGTGTGTGACACCGCCTGCGTCGAGGTCTGCCCCGTGGACTGCATCCACCCCGATCACGGGTGGACCAAGGGCGATGACGCCGCCGGCAAGATGCTCTACATCGACCCCGAAGAGTGCATCGGCTGCGGTCTGTGCGAGCCCGAGTGCCCGGTCGAGGCGATCTTCGACGAAGACGAGACCCCGGCGTACTGGAAGTCGTACATCAAGAAGAACTACGAGTTCTTCGGTCGCGAGTACAACGGGTAAGTAACTAGAAGGCTTCTGGCCGGTTGTGCGATAGTGCTTGTGCGAAATGCGCGGGTGCTAGACCCCTGTGCGAATGTCGCGCAGGAGCGTCCCGATGCCCCGGAAGACCAGTCGCCAGCACCCCGACCGTCCCCCGAACTTCCACGTCGGCGATGCGCGTGTCCAGGTCGTGCGCGGACCGCATCCTGACGACGTCAACGTCTGGTATTGGCGCGCGGCGCGACGGAGCGAGGCTGGCAAGTGGGAGTCGATCCCGGGCCCCGGCTGGGCGACGCGCGAGCGCGCCGAGCGGCAGATCGCACAGATGGTGGGGACCGGCGAGGCCGGCGCGGTCGCGAACCACAAGTCCCGCGAGCGCGAGGGCGGTGGGGTCATCACGGTCGGTGACCTGCTGGAGAAGTGGCTGAGGCTCGGGGTTGCGCCGCGGGAGACCGCAGGGGAGATCGCGAAGGCTCAGAAGAACCGGTTGTTCGCTCGCGGCCTGCCCACGGAGGACCCGTCGCGGCGGCGGTCGAAGGCGCAGTCGCTGGGGACCTCGGCTTCGAAGCCGATCGCGAAGAGGACGGCGGATACGTATCGGCAGGCGGCTGCCGCCATCATGCGGTCGCCGTTGATAGGGGCCCGGATCCTGGACGTGTCCCGACACCCGGAGCTCTTGGAGCAGTACCGGGACGCGCGCCAGCTGGGGAATCCGAAGACGAGCCGCGCGCCCGCCTCTCCGAACACGGTCGGACTGGAGCTGAAGGTGATCTCCATCGCCTGGAACTGGGGCGCGTCGCGGGGGCGCGGCTACACGACGGGGCTCAAGCTCGTTCTGCCGCACCTGGAGATGACTCCCATCCGTGACCAGGAGACGCCGACCCGCGAGACGGTGGACGCTGTGATCGAGTGGACCCCGGCGGGGTCGGTGCGGACGTTGCTCTACACGCACGGGCGGCTGGGCTGCCGGATCGAAGCCCTCGACCGGATGCTGGTACGCGAGGTGGAGGACGACGGACGGGGTGGGCGAGCCCGGCTCGACGCAAAGGGCCACGATCGAATCGTGCGCCTTCCGGCGGGACTCATGGATGAACTCCGTCCGCTTCTGCGCGGGCGGGATGGGGGCGAGAGGGTGTTCGCGCAGGCGAGTAGGGACGCGTACCAGGGTGCTGTCGAGCGGGCCCTGGACGAGCTGAACGGGGTGTACGACCACATCCGGTCGGTGGCGTGCCTGAAGACGAAATGCGGCGTCGGAGCGGGGGCGGACTGCCGTGGGCCGGGCGGCGGTCACAACCGGTTCCACAAGGAGCGCAAGAAAGCTGCGGGTGGGGCGCCAAGACGCCGTGACCACATCAAGCGGTACACCAGCCATGGAGTCCGCCGCCGCCGCTCCCAGGAGGCACGAGAGGCGGGGATCCAGATGCACGTCTACATGCGCCTGTTCGGCCACACAGCGCAAGAGGCGCTGCGCGCGTACGGGCAGCCGACGGTGGAGGATGAGGAGCGTGGGTGGGAGAAGGTCGACGCTCGGGCCGCGGGGAAGGTCGTGCCGCTGCGTCGGGTTGGGGAGTAGTGCGGGGGCGGCGGCGCTACCAGTCAGATGCCGAGATGCTCTTCACACGCGGCATGGACGCCTTCTCGCCGCTCCGCGGAGGGCGGCTGCTCTTCTGCTGGCGGCGCTTCGGGGCCGCGGAGGGCTGCTTCGACGGGGGGTGCGCGTCCAAGAAGTCGCCGTAGCGCACCATCTCCTTGCCGGCGACGCGGCGGATGATGCCGGCCTCGCGCGCGGCGTTCTTGACGGCGGTGTCCTCGCGAGGGATGAGGCCGGCGAGGCGGTCCAGGGAGAGGAGGGCGTCGGGGCCGAGGAGGGTGATGCGCTCCGCGTCGCGTCTCGAGACGCCGAGAAGCTGGTGCAGGGGTGCGACAGCTGCGGAAGCTGCGGAAGCTGTGTTCATGGATGCGCGGGCAGCGGCTGCTCTGGCAACTGCCGTGCTCATTGAGCCGAACGTGCTGCACACGACGGCGACGGCTTCGGGATCGACGAGGAGTGAACTGAACAGGACGGCTCTGGGAGCCACGAGCCGATATTCCTCAGTGCCGTCTCGGCCGAGGGGCTCGTGGGGATCCACGGCGAGGACCCTGACGAGCCCGTCAACGAGGAGCTGGCGGTCGAGGACATCTCGACTCAGCGCGATGAGGTTGGGCAGCTCCTCGGAGCCCAGCCAGGTGGAGATGCCGTGGTGGCGCTTCAACCAGTGCACCTCAACGCCGCTCGGTGGCGCCCACCAGAGGAGGAACTCGCCAGCGTGCGCCCACCTCACCAGGACCTCGATCGACGTTTCGTGCCGCTCCGCTGCAGCGGGCAGAGGCAGGAGGGCGGCCTGGGACGGGGCCGGCGTCACAGCTCCACTCTCGATGTCTGCTTGACTCTCCGCCGCGTCGGCGACCACGACGGTTTCCGGCTGAGTCTTGATCGGCGATTAGTCATGGCGACGTCCACCTGCTTGCCGAGGCGAGGCCCCGGTCGTGTGCTTGAGACTAGGAAGGTCGATTTGGGCTCGCCACGTTCTGGCCCAGAAAGGGAAGGGCCGTCGCGATATCAGCTACTTGGGCGGGCCTCGGGCCCGCGGTCATTCGGGCTCGTCCGCGACGAGGGCGAAGAGGGGTCGAAGCATCACCTCGGCTCTCCTCATCCCGGGCGAGTCGCGCCCTGCGGCCATCCCAGAGTTGGGACCCGGCGATGAGGCGGGCTGGTTCGCCACGGCCCGCTCCATCACCAGTGCTGCAGTCAGAACTGCGTTTGCGTGGAGGGCCCTCTTCACCCTCTTGAGTCCCCGATCGTATTTCGCGCCCTGTGCCCGAACCGAGGCCACTTCCCGTCGCAGACCGGCGACGACAGCGGCCTGGCGCCGAACGGCCTTGGGGGCAAGACCGACGCGACCTTCGACGTGAGCGAGCCTTTCGGACAGCCCGTCCATTGCTTTGCGCGTCTGCCGGGTCGTCTCCCGGCGCAGCTCCTGGATGCTCCGCTGCTGGGCGTCGCAACGGGCCGTCAGCTCCGTGACCGATCGCTGCATCGCCTCTTTGGAGGAGCGGGAACGCCGAACCGCCCTCGAGGCGCTTGCTTGAAGCTCCCTGATCCTATCTTCCGTCCGTTCGAGCCGCCCGCGCAGCTCCCGTTCGCGGGGGACGATGACCGGTTCCGAGTCATCCCGACCGGGAGGCTCCTCCAGGGCCGCCCAGCGCCGAGCGATTCGCTCCAGGGCGACCCGCCGACCGTTGGGGTTCGCGGACCCAGGTCCGAGGGTCGCTGTCGCGAGGTCGGATAGGTCCCGGAGGTCGAGGTCCGCATCCAGCGCCTCGCGGCCCGCGGTCTTGAACCGCCGGCGCAGCGTCACAACGCTCAAGCTGTCGGACCTGCCGGGGATCAGAGGGGCGTTGGACTCGCCGCTGCGCGCCAGCTCCGCAAGGTCCGCGCGCAAGAAGGTGGGGACAGGCAGCACGTGTCGCATCCGCCGCCCCGGAACCCGGACCGTGCTGCCTCCATCGCCTACGTCGCGAACTCGGAGGCCCAGGACGGTCGATGGGCGCAGGTGACAGGTGGCAATGAGGTCGCAGGCGGCCCGGTCGGCCGATGTCAGCCATTCGCGAGTCGCGCCGTAGGCTGACCAGTCCAGCCGGGGATTCCAGGGGGTCGGAGCTGCCGTGGGCGGCTCGATCGGGGGAACAGCCACGCCCAGCTCCCGGGCGACGCATCCGCGGAGCTGGACAAGGTGGGCGCGGACCTTGCGAGCGGAGGACGGAGCGAGGCCACCTTGCTCGATGAGCTGAGCCTCGAGGCTGTCAGCGGTCTCTGAGGTCACGCCGAGCACCTGGATGTGGCCTGCGTGCCGCCCGAGGACCGAGGCACACCAACGGGCAGAGCGCAGCCGCCCGAGGTCACGCCGGCTGCGAGGCAGCGCGGCGGCGTCAATGCCGGTCCCGACGAGGTCGCTCACGATCGAGTAGCCGTCCAGCCGTCCGGACCGCGCCCCGCGGCGTAGGAGCCGGTGCCAGTCGGCCGGCCGGCTGCGAGCGAGGGCTGAGAGCCCCACGACGGATGACGTGTCGGCCATGCAGGGCGGGGGTGCGGGACGGGGCTCTGGGTGGCGGCGTTTCATGGCGATAGGAGGCTAGTCCTACCCCTGGGGCCGTGCCACAGAGGGCGGGGGCGCACTTCCGGCGAGGCCTCGGAAGTCGGTCTTGGGCACCGGAAGTCGCTCGTCGCGCCGGATGGCCCACCGCACGAGGTCCGCTGGATCGCTCGGGAGGTCCCAGAGCGCAATGCGGCGGCACCCACGTGCCCGGGCGCGCCGCCGGCTCATGAGCTGACGATGCTCGACGAATTGCGTGGGGTTTCGAATTCGCAGGAATGGTGGGCCATGTGGGACGAGTATCGAACTTTTGGATGGGTGGCGGCTGGGGATTGGGGAGATGCGGGGGAGGTCGTTCGAGCCCTGGAACCGCGGTGCGGGTGAGGCCGTCCTTCGGTTGACCGCTGAGCGGCGGACGATGGATCGATGGCCGGAGGTCCGTGTGGGGGATCGGCAGCTCTGCAGCAGCTCTTCAGGTTCGACAGAGTCCGAGGCGAGGCCTACGCCCGTCAGTCCGTCTCGTGGTTCCCAGAATCCATCAGAATGGCCTCGTTGGCGGCGTAGATCTGTTCTACCGCTTCGTCGATGAGCATCTGGTTGTAGTCGGCTACTTCATCCGGGGTTAGAGAACGTCGTCCGGTCCCGGGCGACTCGTGGTCGAAGTCGAGTAGGACGGCGAGTCGGGGTGATAGGGGGTAGTAGTACTCCAACTTGTCAGGGCCGACATTGTCGGGGAGTCCGACTGCGCATGTGTTGACGAGCGGCTGGTCAGCCGTGATGAACTCAGTATCCGGCCACGCGTCGAGGAACTCGATTCGGAGGGTCGCTCGTCTGTCGTTCAAGCTCGCGCCGATATTGGCGCTGAAGATCGTCCGAATCAGGCCCCATGAAGCATCTACGTCGAAGTCACGGATGGAGGACATGGACGCGACCGCACGGGCCTTCAGCTTGGGCGTTCGCATGTACTGGGTCGACACGAACCAGCAGAAGTGAACGAACTGCTGGGGGTCGTCCAGAATTGAGGCGTCACCGTTGCGGAGGGCCACCAAGATCGGGAGTCCACGGATCTCGATGTCCGCGTGCATGTCCTCCTCAAGGTTATTGATCGAGGTGTCCAGAGCCGACTCGAACTCAGGCAGATTGAGGTCGCCTGACTCGTAGGTCCGACGGATCTCAAAGAGCTCCGTGAAGTGCGGGATCCACCCCTTCGCGATCTTCTGGAGGTGAGGAGCGCTGGGCTGGATGATGAGCCGGTCGACGTACTCAAGGTCGCGAGCAGTCATTTCCTTGAGGCGATAGAAATCCCTGCGCTGGGCGATGTTGATGGTGTTTGTCGAGAACCTACGCCCCTCCCGAAGGCACCAGACCTGTCCGTCGGTCGCCCATGCGGCGAGGTAGTGCTGCCAGACGTAGTGGTGTCGACGCTTCTTCTGAGCCACGAATAGAACCTCGCTGTTTGGGGTACAGGACCCGGCGCCTTGAGAATCATGCGGCTCCCTGGCCACGGTTGACGCTGTCGTCGCCAGAAGCGGCTGTCAGTCACCGCGGAGCGGGTCGACCATCGCCTGCACCGCCGCGAAGGCCAGTAGGGAGTTCGCGGAGAGGAGAAGCAGCTCTGTCGCCCGGCGGGTCTCACCGTTGGCGTGGGCTTCTAAGGCGGCGGCGATGTGGTCGCGACAGGTCATGGCCCAGATCCCATATCGGCTCGATGTCGCGGCGCCAGCCTCAAGCTGGTTCATCGCCGCCCGGTTGAGGCGCGAGAACAGCATGTCCGTCCCCCCGTCAGCGAACGGTCGCCCCTCGACGAGTGCGCCCGTCTGAGCATGATCGCGAAGCAGTCGATGGAGCTTGCCGACGCTCCCGGTACCGTGGTGGGCCCCGGTCCAGCCAGCGGTGCTCTCTGGGCTCAGCCGACTGCGCAGATCCTCGATGGAGAGCGCTGGCACGTGGCGGTGAAGCATCGCGTGGCAGTTCGGGCAAACGGGCCGAAGGTCCGCGATAGGGTCGATCTGGTACTGCTTCCCAACTGACGCGAGCTCGACGAGGTGGTGGACGTGGACGAATCCCTCGCCGATCTCGCCATAGCGGTCCCCCATCTCCAACTCGCAGACTGCGCACTGCGTCCCGTGGGCCCGTAAACAAGCCGCCCGCGCCGCAGCGCTGCGCTCGAAGGTGTTGACGAGCACCTGGCGAGAGGCTCCCTCGCGGAGCGAGCCCACGCCTTCGGGCACCTCGTCGGGGTAGAGCCTTCCCGCCCCGGTCTGCAGCGAGGCGTCGCCCATGCAGACGCGGCACGCCGTGATCCCCGCTTCAGTGAACCCCGCCTGTTCGGCCCAGAACGTCAGCTCCCCGAGATCCTGCGCAGTCGCCTTGCGGTACTTCCTCGCCGTGAAGGCGCCAGGCTCGTTGTTCCGACTGGAGCCGGGCGTGATCGTCTTGCAGGAGGCTCGGTGGACCATGAAGTACGTCGGTGTCTTCGTCCGGGTCATGTTCGCCACGAAGCCCGTCGAGTGCTCGGCCAGCCAACGCCCGTACCCACGAGATGCTGCTCGCGGCACACGCTGCGGGCTGTGTGAACCTGGAGGCGCGGGTCCATCGCGTCGAGGAGGAGGGCGGCACGGGGGCGATTGTGGAGTTGGTGGTCGTCGGGGCGTTCTGAGCCGATCTGAAGCGTAGTTGGGGCGGAGCGGACAACTCGCTACCCTCTTCCAAGCAGTATTCATCGGCCGCACCCAGGAGAAGTCCCACCATGCGCTTCGGAGCCATCGCCCGCGCACAGCAAGCCATCTTCCGCGCCACGCTGCCGGCACCCGCGAGCACGCCCACCGATGACAAGGGGCTTCGGCACGGTCACCTGCTCGCTGTCGGTCACGAGCGTGAGAACCTGATCGCCGAGCTTCGCGGCCCCGGCGGCGCGAGGGATCTGTTCAGTTCGCGTGGCATCAAGTGGTGGCGCAACGGGCGCAGCGGCGATCAACCCGGTGTCCAGGGGCCGACCCGCAACCTCGCCAGCTCGCAGGTCGCGTGCGTCAACTTCCTGCTCCCCCTGGCCCGCCGCCCCGCTGCGCTGCTCGCGTTCCTCCGCCAGATCGATCCTGCGGTGATCGCCGTCGAGCCCATCCCCGACCCGCAGGGAGCCGCGCCCGAACTGGTCGAGTTCGAGTGGGTGGGCTGGAGCGCGCCCATCGAGGGCGGGCGGATCTCACGAGGAGCGATGCAGACCAGCGCCGATGCCGTCGTGCTCGGCCGCACCGAAGCCGGCATCCGCGCCTTCGTCTTCGAGTGGAAGTACTGCGAGGAGTACCTGTACCCCGACGACAAGGGGGCGGGGTCGTCGGGAGACACCCGCCGTCGTCGCTACCAGCGTCGCTACGCCGCCTCGGACTCTGCGTTCCAGGGCGACGTGCCCCTCGACGAGTTCTTGTTCGAGCCCTTCTATCAACTGATGCGGCTCCGCCTTCTGGCTGACGAGATCGAGCGCTCCGGCCTCGGCCCCGACCTGGCCGTCGCTGACGCCCGCGTCGTCGTGGTCTGCCCCGCCGCGAACCGCGCCTACCTGCTCCCGGTGCAGTCCACTCCGCTGGCGAAGCGTTTTCCGGCGTTGCCGACCGTCGAAGCTATCATGCAGGCGACCCTGCGCCAGCCCGACGGCATCCAGATCGCGGCGTCCGAGGCCGTGGTTGCGGGCCTGCGGGCTTCTCCCGCGGCCACCAGCATCGCTCCCTGGCTCGACTACCACGCCCTCCGCTACGGCTGGTGACACGGAGACGGGCGGATCCGCGCGCAGCTGCTCGGCGCAGGCGCATGGGTCCGAGTGCAGGACCGATGGCTCGTCGACACGTCTCTCCCTGTGGAGGAGACTCTGCACATCGGAGGGGAGCGTGATGAGCAGGGAGAGTCGGAAGCTGGTCAAGGCCGTGATGGTCTACTACGCGGAGCTGGATGCTTCGGGCGACAAGGAGCATGACTGGCTGCGCTGGAGCGACTCCCGCGTTCGCATGAGCCTGGACTTCGCCAACAAGCTCTTCGTCGGTCTCGTGCTCGACCAAGGTCAGATTGCCGAGAGAGCGTGGGAGAAGGCCGACCACCTGGTCGATCACTACTTCCTTGAGGAGGACAACTGGTGGGAATCGGTTGCCGACGCCCACCCGAAGCTGGTCCACGCAGTCTGTCGATATGGCTACGGTGGCAAGTCCTACGCCGAGAAGTTCCAGGCGAACAAGTTCCCGAAGTGGCTCCAGGCGAACGCCGCGCTACTTGTGGAGGAGTTCGACGGCGATCCCCGCATGGTGTGGCGTCGAGCTCCGGTCGATGAGATCTACGGGCGACTGAAGCGGTTCGCCGGCATCGGCGACGCCCTGGCGAAGATGGGTCAGTTCATGCTCGTGCGACGCTACGGCGTCGGCGGCGGGCTCGCGAAGCGACGGCGCCTCTCGATCAAGCCTGACGTGTTGGTCAACCGGGTGATGTACCGGGCTGGCATTTCACCATCCCGAAGGGCACGGGACGTCGCAGGTGCCGTCGCTGGGCTCGCCCTGGACTCGCCTGCAGACTTCGACGCCGCCGCATGGCTGGTCGGTCGGCAGTACTGCCTGGAGACGGATCCCGACTGCGCCGGCTGCCCTCTCGTCTCGGGCTGCGCCCAAGTCGGGCTTTGACCCTCGCGCACAGAGCCCATCCTCGGGTGACGGGTGACGCCTTGTGACGCGACTTCGGGGTACTTCGGCCATATCCGCGAAGATGCTCATGGTGCCTGGGCACCATGCAAGGGTTCCTCCCTACGCGAGAAGAACCCCAGGAACGCGTCACTGAAGCGTCACCCGTCACCCTTTGACGACGACGGAGCGAGTGACAGCCTGATCTCCGTTCCCGGTCGTCGGAAGGGCTTGGTAACCTCCGGCATCTGCTGAGGAGACGGACCCCTTCATGCCCGAGCCCGAGATCCTCAACATCAAGGAAGTGGCCGCGCTTCTCCGGGTCGCCGAGAAGACCGCCTACACGCTCGCGCAGAACAGCGAACTCCCCGGCTTCAAGGTCGGCGGGCAGTGGCGCTTCCGGCGGCGGGACATCGACGCCTGGATCGACGCCCAGACGCGCCGGACGACGGGCGGCGGGGACGCTGACCGATGAGCCTGCCGACGCGGGACACCTCGGCGCTGCTGGCCGAGATCTGCGAACTGGTCCAGGCCGCTCGCGCCGGCGCAGCCCGTCAGGTCAACGCGCTGGTGGTGCTGACGCGCTTCGAGGTCGGTCGCCGAATCGTCGTGCACGAGCAGGGGGGCGAGGACCGCGCGGAGTACGGCAAGGCGACTCTGCAGACCCTCTCCGATGCGTTGGCGGAGGAGTTCGGGCGGGGCTGGTCGGTCGACAACATCACCCTGATGCGCCGCTTCTACCTGGGCTACCGCGAGCGTCTGCCGATTTTCGAGACACTGTCTCGGATTTCTGGCCAGGCAGGAGATCAGCCGAAATCCGAGACGGTGTCTCGGATATCCACCCCCGCCCCCTCGGCCCCGCCCTTCACGCTCAGCTGGTCGCACTACGTATTCCTCCTTGGCGTCGACGACGAGGCCGAGCGCGCCTTCTACGAGGTCGAAGCCACCCGCTCCGGCTGGTCCCTCCGCGAGCTCCGCCGCCAGTTCGACACGAGCCTGTACGAGCGCCTGGCGCTGTCCCGCGACAAGGATGGCGTGCGCGCTCTGGCGCTGAGGGGCCAGGTGGTCGAGAAGCCCGCCGACCTGCTCCGCGATCCCTACGTTCTGGAGTTCCTCGGCCTGGAGAAGCGGCCCCGCTACAGCGAGTCGGACCTGGAGGCCCGCATCATCGACAAGCTGGAGCACTTCCTGCTGGAGCTCGGCAAGGGCTTCCTGTTCGAGGGTCGCCAGCGCCGCTTCACCTTCGACGACGAGCACTACTACGTCGATCTCGTCTTCTACAACCGGCTCCTGCGCTGCTTCGTCCTGGTGGACTTGAAGATCGGGAAGATCACCCACCAGGACCTGGGCCAGATGCAGATGTACGTCAACTTCTACGATCGGCACGTCAAGTTGGCCGACGAAGGCCCGACCGTCGGCATCATCCTGTGCAAGAAGAAGCATGACGCGCTGGTCGAGATCACGCTGCCCGAAGGCGCGAACATCCATGCGCGGGAGTACCGTCTTGTCTTGCCGAGCAAGGCGGACCTGCGCCGCAAGCTGCTTGAGTGGACGGGGGGAGACGAGGCGTGAGCGGGGGGACCACCGAGCACCCGGCGAGGGCGCGTCGTCAGATCGACGCGATGCTCACGGCGTCCGGCTGGGACGTGCAGGACCGCAAGAATTCTTGGGGATCTTGGGGTGGGGTTGTGACTCCATTCCTCGCGAGCATCAATGAGCCGAGCCGGCCCTTCGGGGACGCGCCGGGATGACATCGCCGACCAACCCCGATGAGCTGGCGAAGTACGTTCAGTACCGCCTTGGGATGATGGGCGAGGAGAACGCGCACCATCGATTCGAGGAACTCTGCTTTCGAGTGGCGAAGGCGACGGTTGCCTCGAACCTGATGCCCCCTGCAGGCCCCGTCTCAGCCGGTGGAGATCAGGGCCGAGACTTCGAGAGTTTCCGTGTCGAGGGTGCTGGGGGAAACGCCACCCACTTCTTCGCCGCGACAGTCAGCGCCGACGACACCGTCGTCTTTGCCTGCACCACACAACGCGGCAGTGATGCAGAGCTGCGGGGGAAGATCAGGACGGACATGGCGGCCGCAACTGCGCGGGAGCCGAAGCCCACGGTCATCTATTTCTACGCCGCCTCGGTGACGCTCGCTCCAGCAGCCCGCCACAAGGCACAGGACCAGGCGCTCGCGGATCATGATGTCCGTCTTGAGATCGTCGATCAGCGGGCGCTCGCGGAGCTCCTCACGGATCCTCCCTGTCGATGGTTGGCCCAGCACTACCTGTCCGTTCCAGCCGACATGCTCGCCGAGGAAGCCCCTGGGCCAGCACGCCCAGAGTGGTACGAGGAGGCTCGCACTCGATTCGCGGACGCTGCCGGGCGTCAGGTCGGAACCCATGCAGAGCTCGCCCTCGTGGTCCGCTGCGTTCGCCACGCATGGGAGACTGCCGGACTCGAACAGGACGATGGGCTGTGGCTGGATCTGCTCGGCGATCTCTGGGGCGCACCGGGCGCGTTCACGACAGAGCGAGGGCTCCGGGCCTTCTACGAGGCGTTCGTCTACCTGCTCAGGGGACGAGAGCGCTGTGGTCTCGAGGAGCACATCCCTTCCTACGTCACGGGCCTCGTCGCATTGGATGACCTCGGTCTCGCGCAGGACGCACAGTGCTTCGCGTCCTACCTCCTCGGTGGTGTCGCACGCAGACATGTGAACCTACCCTTCGACGCCGCCCGACAGCAGTTCCGCAGCCTTGTCTCCTGGCTGGAGGAGAAGATCGAGCATGCTCCGGGTCCTCTGGTCCTGTCCGACCTCCTCGTAGCACGGGGCTCACTGGTCTTCTGCGAGGCGGCGCTGGAGGCGGAGGCTCCTACCGACGACGACGTGGCTGTGCTCGCCACCGACACGCTCAGCTGGTGGTCACGGGCGCTGGATGCCGGAGGGCACCTCGTCAGTTTCCCCTTGCTCCGCCTGAACAGGTTGCTGTCGACCATAGCTCCGGCGCTCGTGGACTCGCCGGACTACGACGGCTTCGTCGGTCGCCTGGACGAGGCGTGTGAAGCGCGCCTGGCGGGGGAGTCCATCGCGACGACGATGCGGGACCGCGCGATGCGCCTCTTCGATGCAGGGCGCTATCTCGACGCTCTCGCCCCGATGCTCGCGGCTCGGCGCCACTGGCACAACGGCGACAGTCTCCGCGGGAGCCTCCTGGCTTCGATGCTTTCGGAACACTGCCTCGAACGCCTGGGCCTCCTCTGGGCGGCGAAGCGACTCCTCTACGACATCGTTGCCGTCTGCTGCCGGTCAGGCGATAGGGAGAACGGGGATCTGCTTGCCGATGCGGTCTTTCGGCTCGCGGCACTCGAGTATCTCCTCGGGGAGTGGGCCACTTCTCTCCAGACGTATCGTCTGGCGTTGAACCTCCATCTTGAGTACGCGCCTGACCCGTGGAACCTCGAGAAGTACGAGCGGCTCCAGAACGGCCTCTTCTACGTCGTGATGATGCTCGTCGTTGGCGATGAGGTCGCTCCGGGCTTCTCCGCGTGGGGCAAGGAGGTCGTCGCGTCCTGGGAGGTCGATGACCAGATCGAGCAGTTCGGCGACGCCGCCCGGAAGAACTGGAGCCCACACGTAGCTGCCGGCGGGATTCTGAAGGCCACTTGTCCGCTGCATGGTCCGCCGCTAACCGACCTGCTCAGGCAACGATGCGCCCGCTGGAGCGCTCTGGGGCTGGACTGGGAGGTGACCTGGAGCAAGGAGCACGAGTTGGAGAGCGTGGCGATCGAGTTCGCGGCAGTCTTGCAGTTCCTTCAGGCTGGCTTGGCAAGAAAGCGATACGCCCACCTCCTCCCCACCTCTGTGCTGGTGGAGGTCGTCGCCTGGCAGGAGAGCAAGCCGCCAGTGCAGCCGAAGCCTGGCCGCGACGGCGTGGCATTCGAAGTCCGCCTTCCGGCATCGGAGTCGTCCGATGACCCGATGGGGGACCTGCGGACCATCGCTCTGTTCGCCGCCACGAAGGTCATTGAGGCCGTTTCGGTCGATACGGACATCGACGACCGATTGCCCACACTCGGTGAGGGGATGGTGCAAGACGGGGTCTTCGTAGGCGGCACTGCCCTGGAGGGCCGCGCCATTGTGGCGCCCGCCAAGTTGTGGGAGCAAGCCCACGATGCCCCGCCAGCGACGCGGGGATTGGAGCTCGAAGCAGTCCCAAGGACGGAGTTGGGCTGGAGGACCGGACGGAGTCCGCAGCACACTCCCGAGGAAGCCGCCTTGAAGCTCCGGCAGCGATACGAGGGGGGCTTCCGCACCGCACGGCCGGTCTTGGATGCTCATGGAGCCGGCGCTGAGCTCCCGCGGCTGGTCGAGGACTTGCGCGCCGATGGCTGGCTCGACTGGCAGATCGCAGGGGCCCTTGCCCCAGCGGCGATCAGCGTGCGCGCCAACGCGGAGTTCCGACACGGCGCCAGCCGTGACGCAGTCCAGCGCTTGATGACCGAGGGGATGCGTCGGGCCAAGGACGGTGACTACGTCGCCCCCCCCTGGTCGAAGGAGTTCGAGCAGTCGATTCGAGCCTGCCTGAGTGGCTCTCTGGTCAGCGCGCTCAAGGCTTGGGGACTGGGCGTGAACTATCCGGCGCCCGACATGGAGGCTGTCCGGCGGTTTCTCGAAGAACGGTTCCTCCACTTCTCGCATGACCTGCCGGCGAGCGAGAGGGAGAGGTTCCCGTGGGAGTGATCGATATCGCTGGAGGCAAGCCGCAGGCACGGAGCCATGTGCGCGGGCCTCGCGCGCGGCACCAGAAGCAAGTGGATTTGACCACCGTTCCGGCCCCGGCTTCTGGCCCCCACCTGACGGCCCCCGACGCCCGCTGGTGCCGAGCACCCTTTTGGACCCCTTGTTGCTTGCGAGCCATCGGGGACCCGTCGGGTGCTCGGTCAGCGATGACGGTCCTCACCGCCCACCATGAGGCCGGGTAGATGGCGACCTCCCCAAACCAGTTCCTCCGCTTCCTGGCGGACAACACCGATCTCGTCACGACTCTCTTCGACCGGGGCGAGGTGGACGAAGCTGAGCTGCTCTCGCTCATTGCCCGGCAACGGTCCGACACGGACCCTGCCGTCGAGCACCTTCGCCGCCAGATCGAAGAGTTCGGGATCATCGAGGCTGCGGCGCACGCAGACGCCACCTTCGAGTTGAGCCAGCCGGTCGTCGAGCTCCTCGCCTGGCTGACTCGCCGCCAGCGGCTCTCCAGCGCGACCGTGCTCCGGGCATACCTCGACGACATCGGCTCCTCGGGTCGAGAACTCGCGGACGCGGTCAGCGCAGGCGACCCGAGCGCCGCAGCGCTGGCCCTGCGCGATCTCGACAAGCTCGTTGAGCGGGTTCGCGCGCTCTCCGATGGCAATCGTGAGTCGGTGGTCAGCGAGGCGCAGGAGATCCGGTCGGCGACCGACGAGCTGTCAGCGGTCGATCGCTTCACTACCGTCCGAAGGCTCTGGGAACGGCACCTCGAACCGCTGCGCCAGCTTGTCGTCGTCGAAGGAGAGATGGAGCTGCTCCTCGACCGGCTTCGGAGCACGCTCGATGATGGCGAGCAGAGATTCCTTGCCCACGGCCCCGTCCAGCGCGGCTTCTCCCGATCGCTGGCTCGGCTCGCCCGAATGCGCCGCGCGGCCTTTGACGACCATCACGCGGCCATCGTCGAGGTCGCGCCGCTCTACGAGCGCCTGCGGCGGGACAGCCGGTGGCTTCTCGGGGCTTCCCGTGCGCTGGCGCGCACACGAATGGAGGGTACGGCGGCGCTGCGGTTCGACCAACGGATGGGGCTCACGGGCTGGCGCACCCGCTACCTCATGTCGGACGAGAAGCTGAAGGCGCGCCTCAGAGGACTCGTTGGCTACGAGCCCCACCGACCGCCCCCGCTCGCCGAAGCGCCACCGCCGCCAGATCTCCCGATCATCACGCGGTCTCAGCTTCGTGAGGCCGTGGACGAGGCCGTGCCGATCGACGATGTCCTTGCCTTCGTCCTTGAGCGCTGGCCCGACTACGTCCTGTCCGCGCAGCTCGGTGCATTCGGCCACATCACGGGTGGTGCTTTTGGGCCCGTGGTGCCGGCGCCGGGCGCGACGTCGAGGATGTACCCCGTCCCGCGGGGCTCCATCGAGGCATGGCCGCTGGCACTCACCGAGGTGACCTCATGAGCATCGTGGATCTGGAGGACAAGGCGCACCTGCCCGAGCTGTTCGACCGACTGCGCTCTGGCCGGCATCTCTGCGCCGACGATGGGCCGCTCTACCTCGCGCTGCGAGCCGACTACGCCACCCACCGCACCCTCTTCGCGGCTCTGGGATTCGACCTCGTCGAGCATGACCGCGGCTTCTACTACTTCCAGTCCGAGGAGGATCTCGGGAAGGAGGCCGCGCAGCTGGTCGTGTTCTTCTTCGTCCTCGTCGAAGCCTGGGGGGATGCGGGGAAGGACCTCGAAGCGATCACCTTCGACCCTGCCGGCCACCCAGTGTCCGATCTTCCCCACATGACCCGTGAGAGCTGGCGACGCTGCATGGCCGAGGCGAACGTCACGACGGACGACGACCTCTGGAATGTCGTCCGCAAGCTCGAACGCTACGGCTTCGCGGAGCGCCTCGACGACCAGCGGTTTCGGTTCCGTGCTCCGGCCTGGCGGTTCTTCGACCTGTGCCTCGAAGTCTGGCGAGAAGCTGAGCCGCCCGCGGTCCCGAGCGATGGGGTGCAGACATGAGCCTCGCGCGGGGTCCACTCCGCATCGTTCTCCTCCGCTCCGGGGGCTACGACTACGCCGAACTCGAACTCCAGGGTCCGATCCACATCGTGGCCGCCAACAACGTCGGCAAGACCAGCCTGATCGCGGCCCTCCAGTTCCTCTACATCGACGACTCCCGGCAGATGTACTTCTCTCACGACTGGAAGAAGACCCGGAAGCACTACTTCCCGACCACGAGCAGCTTCTTGCTCTTTGAGTGCATGACGCCGACCGGTCTACAGGTGTTCGGGCTGCGCGGCCTCGGCCCCGTCCAGGGGTTCGAGTACCAGCGCTTTGCCTATGCGGGAGCATACGACCGCGAGGACTACTTGGACGGCCGGGAACTCCGCCCCTGGGAGGACGTCTCCCGCCGACTCGTGGCCCGCGATCTTCGACCGATGGAGCCGCGGCACCTCCGGGCGAGCCTCACCGGCAGCGGAGACGCCAAGGGAGCGCCACTTGGGCTCGTCCCGCTCAAGCGCTCGGGCAGCTACACCAGCTTTCGCTTCCTCTTCCGCAACCTGCTCCGCCTCTCGAAGATCGAGCAGGACCAGCTCAAGCGCTTGTTCATCGACATCAGCCGCCCCCGGCTCCGCCGAACTGAGGTTGACCTTCGCCGCGACTACGGCGAGCTCTTCGGAAGGGTCGAGCGGGACACACAGGGCGTGCTGGCGCTGAAGGAGATGGCCCCAGCCATCGGGGCGCTAGTCGGGCAGTTCGCCGAGCGCGAGTCGTTGAGGGGAGTGCTCGCAGCGTCGTGGCTCCTGATCGAAACCAGCCTGGAAGCCGAGCGCGTCCGCACGCGAGAGACGATCGCCGGACTGGAAGGCAAGGTGCGGGGGCTCAATGATGAGCTTCGGAGGGTCGAGAAAGCCCAGAGCGCTGCACGCACCGAGGCAGCCCAGATCGCGACCGACAAGGGGAAGAAGCAGGAACGCAAGAACCAGCTGGAGGCACTCGGGGAGAAGACCCGCTCGTTTGCACCGGAGCTGGAGACCTCCATCCGGCGGCAGCTCCAAGCGCAGCAGGACACCCTCATCGCCAGGCTGGCCGACGCCAGCAAGTCCGACAGACAGCAAGTCGAGCTTGAACTTCGGTCCATGCGGCAGAAGGTCGAACGCGATCGGAAGCTGGTGGAGCAGTTCGGGGACGCCGTCGTGACCTGGCTCCGAGCCCACTCCGGGCTCTCGGATTCGGAGCTCGGCGATGTCTTCAGCGTGCTGAACCCGGATCTCCTCGGCGAAGTGCTGGGGGATGGGCGGGTCTCGGTCCTCAATGGAGGCGCTGCCACGTCGCTGCTCCGCCGAATCCGCGATGGCTTCGATGGCGAGGGCTTTCGAGCGGCGGGGGTCCGGATCCAACGAGACGAGGGTGGCCCATCTCCGCTGGAGGCGTTCGAGGACGTCGAGACGGTGAGGGCACGCTTGGAGACAAGCGAGAAGCGCGTCAAAGAGCTTGATCAGATGCTCGCGGACATCGTGGCGCGCGACTCGCTGAAGCGAGACCTGGAGAAGGCCCGAACATCTCTCAAGGAAGCAGAGAGTCGCCTTCGCGATTGGGAGACCTGGAACGATCAGCGTGGTGCCTTGGAGGAACTCATCTCCGAATTGGAGGCCCTCGCCCAGTCCATCGCCGAGCTTGAGGACCGTCAGAAGGACCTGCAGCAACAGCACACCACAAAGGCGCTGCAACAGAAGGAGCACGAGCGCGAGATCAAGGCGACGAGCGCCCTGCTGCAAGGCCACGTCTCGAACGTGCAGAAGCTCCGACCACCGTCTCCTTCATGGAAGGCCGCCGACCGGGATCCGAGCCCACCAGCGAAACCGCTCGAGGAAATGATCAAGGGCTACCGCACGGGCACCGCGCGCCACCACCAGGTGGGTCAGCAAGTAGATGGCCTCTTCGGTGACGTGGAGCACCGGACAGGCGGGCGGCACGTGGGAGGCAGTGAGCAGGAGACCATCGACCGTCTGGAGGACGAGCTCGCAGCCCTGGAGGACCGCGAGCGCCTCGTGCAGAAGCTGTGGACCTCGCTCGTCGACGGAATGCGCAGCGCGTTCAAGGCGCTGATCGAGGCGGTCGCCGAGGTCCAGCGTGAGGTCACGCGGCTGACTCTGGCCCTCGGACGGCGGCAGGTGTCCAACCTCGAGGCCGTCTCGCTCAGCCTCACGCGCCAGCGCGATCTCATCCGCAAGCTGGAAGCCGTGATCGAAGTGGAGGATGCCCCCCTGTTCGCGGGCCCCTCCGGGCGTACGCGCGCCGCGAGGGAGATCCAGTCATGGCTGGAGAACCGACCCCGCATCCATCTCGCCGAGCTATTCGATCTCCGCTTCAAGGTCATCGACGCGAGGGGGGAGACGAAGACGTTCGACTCGCTCTCTCAGATCGAGTCGGACGGCACCAGCGCCACGATCAAGGTGCTCGTCCACCTGGAGCTCCTGCGGCTGATGCTCGCGGACGACGCCGTTATGGTGCCGTTCTTCCTGGATGAAGTCGCCAAGCTGGATGACCTCAACCTGGCGGCGCTGATCGAGCACGCGACCGGCATGAACTTCCTGCCGGTGGTCGCGAGCCCCAAGGCCAGCGACTGCGTCGAGACCCTCTACTTCCTTCGCCCATCCAAGGGCGGCTTGGTCCTGGACGAGACCTCCCGCCTGCGCCTCCACACCGAGCAGCCTGATGCCGGTTGACGCCTTGGCGAACCGCCTGCAGCAGTTGCTAGCGGAGGATCAGCTGATCTCCTCCGCGCTGTCGCGCTCAATGCGCGCGCGCCTCGAACCCCTGTTCTTCACGGAGGCCCTGACGGAGAGGAAGGCGGGGGCGGGCAAGCACGTGGTGCTACGAGACCGCGAGGCCGTGAATCGATGGATCGAGGCGACCTACCCGTCGGGGCTGACCGGCACTGCAGAGGATCTGCCACCACGCGCCGAGGGGGTCGCCAACTACCGCGACTCCAAGGCTGGTCGTCCGCTGGTCGTCCGACCCGCGTTCATGCGCGGCTTCGGCAACACCTCGCTTTCGAGGGCCGGAGGTCGGCTCCCTCTCGCCGAGTTGACTCGCACCCATGACCTGGCGGGCGTGCTCGTCGATCCCGCTGACCCTTGGCATCTCGACGGTGTGCTGGCGCTGGTCGAGAACCTCGAACTCTTCCTGCATATCGAGAAGGTCATCGAGGGGATTGATGCTGCCCTTTGGACTGCAGGGCGATTCGACCGCCGTGTTCTCAACTGGATCGCATCGATGCCCTCGGTTCGAGTGCTCCATGTGGGCGACTACGACCCCGTAGGGCTCGACGAGTTCCTCCGAGTGCGCACGGCCCTGCCCGACGGACGGGCCAGCCTGTTCGTGCCCAGAGACTTCGAGGAGCGGCTGGTCAAGTACGGGAAGGTCGATCTGCTCCTCCGTTCTGTCGCGGTCTTGGAGCGTGTCCGCCGCGATGGGCCCGACGAGGTCCAAGAGGTACTGGCGGTCATGGACAGACACGGCAAGGCGCTGGAGCAGGAGGCGCTGCTGATCGGCGTTCCAGGCGACGCGACGGAGGCCGCGCCATGAGCGCACCTGTCCTGTTGACCTGGCTCGCCACCCGCAACGACCCATTCGAGCGGGTGAGCAGCGGGGGCCCCTTCCGCGAGGTCGAAGGCGAGCGCACCCCCGGCCCCACCCTGACGCTGCTGACGGACGCGGCCTCCGACTACTCCAATCGGATCACCGACGCGGTCATCTTCCGAATGGGCGGGGCCGACCGCGAGAAGCACGACCACATCTACGACGAGCTGGTCGAGGCTCTCTCGGAGCGGGTGCCGACGCTGCGGCTGCACCCAGAGGTGTGGGACCACGACGATCCGACTGATCACGGCGCGATCTACGAGCACCTCCGCACGATGCTGCCTCGCATTCGTCGGCGGTTCCGGGGGCGTGAGCTGGTCGTGCACCTGTCGCCTGGCACCGCAGCGATGCACACGGTGTGGGTGTTGATGGCCGAGACCGGCTTCATCGAGCCCCCGTTCACGGCGGTGCAGTCCCTCCGTCCCCACGAGAGGCGGAGCCGGCCTGCGGTCGTTCCGCTCTCGCTCGGCGTCGACACCTTCTTCAAGCGCTGGCAGGAAACCCGCCCGGCCTCCGCTACGGAGGAAGACCGGAACATCCGCTGGGACCCCAGGCAGTTCCGCTCAGATCGCCTGCGGGGCCTCTACGACGAGGCGAGACGGGTCTCCCGCTTGAAGGTCCCAGTCCTGATCCTGGGCGAGCGGGGCACCGGCAAGACGACGCTCGCCTCATGGATCCGATTTCGGAGCCCGTTTCGGCGACCGGACCTCGACACCGCGTGGCCAGCGGTCCCCTGCGGCCAGTACACCTCGGAGACGATGCGGTCCGAGCTTTTCGGCTACCTCAAGGGCGCGTTCACCGGCGCGACACGCGACCACTCGGGCCTTCTGGAGCGCGCAGACCGAGACACGCTCTTCCTCGACGAGATCGGCGACATCTCCCGCGATCTGCAGCGACTGCTGATCAAGGTGCTGGAGGAGGGCGTCTACCAACCCGTCGGAAGCACCGACGTGAAGCAAACCGATCTGCGGCTCCTGACCGCCACGAACCTCCCACCCGAGCTGCTCCGCGAGAAGCTCGACGCCGACTTCCTTGATCGTGTCAGCGCCTTCACGTTGACGGTGCCGCCCCTCCGCGAAGTGCCGGAGGAGCTGGAATGGCTCTGGCCCACCGTCCTCGAAGAGGCCGCGCGGAGATCGGGTGTGCTCATGCGATACGCCCGAATTGGGAAAGCCCACCACGGTCGCGTGGTCCGCGCGCTGCGGGCCAGCCCCCTGCCAGGGAATGTCCGCGACCTGTTCCGCGTCGCGTGGCGCTTCCTCGCCGCGCGAGCTGACGACGACGCCCCCATGACCGTCCAGGAAGCGGTGGACTACGCGCTCCTGGCCCTGGACGGTGGCTCCTCGGACGCGGGGGAGGCGACGTCTCGGGCTCTCGCGCGCACCTTCGCCGATCGCCGGTCCATCGACCCGGCGCTGCTCGACGACGGCCCCCTTGATCCTGAGCGGCTGATTGGAGGCTTCAAGGGCTGGTTCGGTCGGGAAGTCGCTGCCCTCGCCGCGCGCACGGGCAGACCCGAGGGCGAACTCGCGACAGTCGGTGACCGCACCCTCCGCAACTGGCGACGGAAAGGTCTTGCCGACGATGCGGAATGAACGTGCCGATCTGGCTGGAAATCGGCTCTGGCCCGACAGCCGTAGTCCTCTGAGGATGCCGACCAGCACTGCGTTTACCCGGTCGGCCCTGATCTTGGCACGACACTTGGAATGGGAGAGGGTGACCCCGCCGCGAAGGTGGGGCACGGAGGTCTCCCATGCACGACACGCTCACTCACCACGCCGCCCATCGCTGCCGAACCCGCGGCATCTCCACCGAAGCCGTCGAAGCGGCCATCGACTACGGCATGCACCGCGCCATCCGTGGCGCCGACATCTACACGATCGGATGGCGCCAGGTGCGGTTCCACGCCAAGCGCGGCGTCGACCTTTCCCGGTGGGAGGGCATCGAGGTCGTCTGCGCCCACGATGGCCGGATCCTCACCGTCTACCGGAACCGGAACCCCCACGCGATGCGTGACCAGGCCGCCCGACGGGCGGCCTGAAGTTCACCGACTCAACGACACCAAGGAACTCGACCCATGAGCCGACTCAGAGAATTCACCACCCAGGCTGCTCGCCCCCTCCCCGTCATCCTGCTCGCCGATGTCTCCGGCAGCATGGGTGTGGACGGGAAAATCCAGGCCCTCAACCACGCCGTCCGCGAGATGATCGAAGCGTTTCAGGACGAATCTGACCTGCGGGCAGAGATCCACCTCGCCATCATCACCTTTGGAGGCAAGGCCCAGGTTCACATGCCATTGGGGCCTGCCCGCGATGCTGCGTGGAGCGATCTCGGCGCGAGCGGCGGAACGCCGATGGGAGGCGCGTTCGATCTCGCGCTGGAGCTCATCGAGGATCGCACCATCGTCCCAGGCCGGGCGTACCGACCGACCATCGTGTTGGTCTCCGATGGTCAGCCGACCCCTCCGGGCTCTGAGCAGGGGCCGCTCCGCGGCTTGCTCGACAGCGACCGGGGAGGCAAGGCGTTCCGCATGGCTTTGGCGATCGGTGCGGACGCCGACCACGATGTCCTCGAAGCCTTCCTCGCCGACCCGGAGGCCAGGGTCTACCGCGCCGACGAGGCCGGACAGATCCGGCAGTTCTTCCAGCTGGTCACGATGAGCGTGTCGAGCCGGTCCCGTAGCGCCAACCCCAACAGCGTGCCGTCGCTGGCCGATGACGGGTGGGACGTTTAGTGACTCGGGTGATTGCCAGCTCAGTGCGGGGGCCCGCCCACGTACGCGACGGCCTGCCCTGCCAGGACGCCTGGCTGGCCGTGCCCGGCGGCAACTCGTCGCTGGCGGTCGTCTGCGACGGCATGGGGAGCAAGCGGGACGCACGCCAGGGATCCCGCGCCGCCACCCTCGCGACGCGGGATGCGTGGCGCGCCTGGCGACGATCTGTCGTTGGGACAATCGAGGATCTGGTCCGCCACCTGGAGGTCACCTGGCGGTTTCGCCTCCAGGCCACGCCCCCGTCGGATGCGGCGACTACCTGCCTGCTCTACGTGGAGGACGACCACGGGCGGGCGGCTATCGCGCAACTCGGAGACGGACTCATTGCTCGTCGGTACGCCGATGGCACGGTCCAGGAGCACCCCACCCGCTCCGAAGGATTCGGGCTCACGGACGCGCTCGGCTCGCCTCATGGTCTCTCTGACTGGGTGATCACCCACGTCCCGCCCCTTCGACGAGGCGAGTCGATTCTCCTCGCGACTGACGGGGTCTCCGAGGACCTGGAGCGGGATCGCATCGGGGATCTGATGCGCTGGGTGGTCGAGGAACTCGGCCCGTTGCCCAACGCCAACCGCTTGCTTCGTTCGGAGCTCCAGAGCTGGCCTGTCCCGCACCACCAAGACGACAAGACCCTGCTGGTCATGTGGAAGCCATGAATTCAATCAAGCAAGTGATCGACGAGACCGGAGCCGTCCACACGCTCATCCGCCGCATCGGCGTCGGTGGGCAGGGCGAGGTGTGGCTCGCGGAGGGTGGCCGACGCATCGTCAAGCTGCTCTCCCGGCGCGGCAACGCCGAGCGTCTGCGTCGGCAGTTCGCGTTCGTTCGCAGGTTGGACCTCTCGGGACTGCACGTCGCCCGACCGATGGCGGTGCTGAGACCACCGCATGTCGGCTACGTCGCGGAGTTCCTCGAGGACATGGTGGACATCGGGACCCTCCTTCAGGCACCCCCGTCCGGGCTCCTCCAGTGGCACATCGACACGGGCGGCCTACGCCGTCGCCTGCGGCTGCTGGCACACGCCGGGGAGGAGCTGGCCGGGCTCCACGGTCGCGGTGTCATTTATGCCGACGTTTCGCACCACAACGTGTTCGTCTCCGAGCCCATCACGGCCAGCGAGGCGTGGCTGATCGACCTCGACAACCTGAGTCACGACAGCGACCGTCGAACTGCCATCTACACGCCAGGCTTCGGAGCCCCCGAGGTCGTGGCACGAACGGGGGGCTGTACCTCGCTGTCGGATGCATGGTCCTTCGCTGTGCTCGTCTATCAGACGCTGACGCTGACTCACCCATTCATCGGAGACGTCGTCAGCGATGGAGAGCCCGAACTCGAAGAGGAGGCGCTCGCGGGTGAGTGGCCGTGGGTCGGGTGCCTAGATGACAAGAAGAACGCCTGCTCTACCGGTCTCCCGATCGAGCACGTGCTGGGCACGCGGTTGCTCGAACTAGCACGACGGACGTTTGAAGACGGGATTGCGGACCACAAGGCCCGTCCGAGCATCTCCAAGTGGGTCGAACGACTGCACGGAGCGGCCGACCAGACCGTCAGGTGCGCGGGCTGCGCGGGAACCTACTTCGTAACCGAGGAGAGGTGCCCTTGGTGTCAAGACCCACCGACTGCGTCGCTGCGGGTGCGCTTGGGTCGCTGGCAGCCGGGCAAGGGCCTCGTGGAGGGTGCGATCCGTCTCGGGCAGCTCCCGCTGACGGAGGCTGGGCTTGAGCTGCCTCGGCGCATCACTGAGGGACTCAGCGGACCGGGAGCCCGTGATCCGCACGTCGGCCTGTCGCTCGTGAAGCGCGGGGTCACAGTTCGCTCGCTGGCGGGGAACCAGGTCTGGGTCGCGCCGATCGCGAGAGCCCACGAGGAGCGACACGCCGTGACTGGCCGAGGGCGAATCGTCCCCTCCAAGGGCTGGATGGTCTTCTTCGAGGATCCCGATCGCGCACAACGGGTCGCCGTGCTCGGGAGATCGGGATGAAGGTCACCGAGATCAGAGGTGGAGTCGCCACCAGTCTGCGCGTTCGGTCCACGGACGGGAGCTTCCAGCCGAAGCCCCAGCGGGAGGCAGAGGTTCTGCTCGTTCGATCCGGGAACCAGACGCTCCTGCAGGTGGACGGCACCGTCTGGGCGGTCGATGGAGTGTCGGCCATCGACAGTACCGAACTCTTGGACGTAGTCGCCGGCGGGCTTCCGATCGTGGCCTTCGTCGCGCAGACGAAGGCCGACACCCTGGTCATCGAGACTCGTCGCTTCACGCAGGAACTCCAGATCAGCGAGCAGATGCAGCTGGGACTGGATGAGAAAGTGCTGGAGGACGTGCGTCGCACGCAGCGCGTCGGTGGCACGGTATCGGACGTGGCCGCATGGCTTGAGGATCGTCTTCTGCTCCCAGCAGCCCCCGACGGCTCAGAGTCGGAGCGGCGACTCGTGATCTCTCCTGACGCTCGAGGACGCCTGGACTCGTTTCGAATCTACGGCCACCGGGTGGCCGCCGACGTCCGGCGGGTCGGCGACAAGCTGCGGGTCGAGCGGGTCGTTCGCGGAGGACGAGGGGGCCAGCAACGGCTGACCCTCCTCCACGCCCCCGTCTCCATCGTCGACGCCACGCTCGCGGCCGCGCTCCACGGAGCTGTTCGAACGACGCTCTCCGAAGCCGTAGCGGAGAACGCCAGCTACCTCCGAACCTGGCAGGAGTACCACCGCATGGAGCGCGAGAACGTTCTCCGTCGAGCACGTTCGTTCGGGGCAGTCGCCTACCAGACTCACGAGCGACGGCGGGATGGGGGCTGGCGATTTCACCTGCGCCCCGTGGATGATCTCGTCGAGCGTCTGGCGTTGCTCGGAGGCTGGGACCGCTTCGAGTTGGAGGCTGGCGCGGAGCCCCCGAGCCTCGACGCACCGGCTCCCTCCACGGCGCCCCAGACGGATCGGGGCCGGGTCGACAAGTTGAGTGCATCCATCGTGGCCATCGATGAGCGTCGCCTGATACTCGATCTTGCTCCTCCGGAGGAGGAGCAAGACCAGCCCAGCCCCCCTGCGGCCGGTTATCTCTACCTCTCTCTCTCCGGGGACGAGGCGCGGCTGCGACGGCGAGAGCGAGCGGAGGAGGCGCTGCGCACCGGCAACTGCCCGATGCCGCAGCTGGGCCTCCTCATGGAAGGCCGACCGGCCCCCGCATCCAGGCTTCCAAAGCGGAGCGTGACCCAGGGTCTCCTCAAGGCGGCGATCCGCGACGTCTTCGGCTCCACGAAGCCGACTCAGCGCCAGCTGGAGGCGATCGAGCGTGCGCTCAACACACCGGATATCTGCCTCATCCAGGGGCCGCCGGGGACCGGCAAGACGAAGGTCATCACCGCCATCGAGCGCTGCCTGGCCGTGCTCGCCGACGACGGGCTGGAGCCATCCCACCGCATTCTCGTGACGGCGGCGCAGCATGACGCCGTCGAGAACGTCGTACAACGGACGGAGGTCTTCGGCTTGCCCGCGGTGAAGGTGGGCCGGAGGAGGCGCGGCTCGGACACCTCGGTTGATCCGGCTCAGGTCTTCGCGGAGGAGCGGGGCGAGGCGCTCCGAGCCAAGCTGAGGACGCCGCCCGAAGCCGAACGGCTCTCGCAGGCCCGCGGCCTCGCAGTGGCCTGCTTCCGGTCCGCGTCCTTGCCGAGTGAACAGGCCGGGCGGATCCGAGAACTTGTGCAACTGCTCGGGGACCTCGTGCCACCCGGTCTTCGAGATCGTGCGCTACGGCAAGCGAGGTCACTGGAGCGGCCGGCGGGCGCCGGCGACCCTGAAGGAGCTGAGTTGATGGTCCGTGCCGCTCGGAGCATCCGTGTCGATGCAGGCCCGTTCTCTGACGATGGCCCCATCCAGGCTCGGAAAGCCCTACGCCGACTCGACGCCGTGCTGGAGCCCGCCGAACGCACATTCTTGGAGCGCTGCGTCGACTTGGAGCCCGAGGAGGTGCCGGTGTGGCTCGATGAGGGGCGTCCACATCGAGATGCCTTGATCGATCGCCTCACTCGGGCCCCTGCGACAGCCCAGCCACGGCTTGACGATGACACCCGGCAGCTCCTGTTGGAGATCCTCGACACCGTGGACCGGAGGATGGCGACCACCCGCCTCGGAGAAGAGGCTGCCGTTGCGGGATACCTGCATGATCTGGAGACCGATCCCGATGGTGTCCGCGAGGCACTCCAGCACTACACGGTAGTGCTTGCGGCCACGCTCCAGCAGTCAGCTGGTCGGGAGATGCGTCGCATCCGTGGAATCAACGTGGGCCAGACCGTCTTCGAGTCGGTGATCGTCGATGAGGCCGCCCGCGCGAACCCGCTCGACCTCTTCATCCCCCTCAGCATGGCGAAGCGGCGAGTCGCGCTGGTTGGCGACCACCGCCAGCTCCCACACCTCCTTGAGCCAGATGTGGAACGGCAGCTTGCCGAAGGAGTGGAGAAGGGCTCGGTTGAGGCGCAGACCCTCCACGCCGTGCGTGCGAGCTTGTTCGAGCGCATGTGGGTCATACTCCGGGCGCTGGAAGAGAAGGACGGGATCCGGCGCACCGTGACTCTGAACGCGCAGTATCGAATGCACCCGGCCCTCGGCGAGTTCGTCAGCAAGAGCTTCTACGAGATCCATGGTGACGGGAAGATCGAGAGTCCACGCCCGGCCAAGGAGCTCGAGCACACCCTCCCCGGCTACTCGAACGGAGCGGGCCCTACCGCTGCTGCCTGGCTCGATGTACCCGCGGAGCGGGGACGGGAGATTCGCGAGGCGAGCAAGCGACGTCCGGTCGAGGCTCGCGTGATCGCGCAGGAAGTTCGCCGCCTCATCGACCACGACCCAAAGCTCACGTTCGGCGTGATCTCCTTCTATGCGGCCCAGGTGGATGAGATCGGCCGAGCGATGATCGAGTCGGGCCTCACGGAGGCAGCGAGCAACGTCCGAGGTTGGCGAGTCGCCGAGCGCTGGGCGACGACACTCAACGCGGAGGGCCGGCATGTCGAGCGGCTGCGCATCGGCACCGTCGATGCGTTCCAGGGCAAGGAGTTTGACGTCGTGTTCCTGTCGGTCACGCGCGCCAACGACCTGCCCGGCGAGACGGACGAACTGCGGCGGCGCAAGTACGGCCACCTCCTGCTCGATAACCGCCTCTGCGTCGCCATGAGTCGGCAACAGCGGCTCCTCATTACCGTCGGCGATCTCGCCTTTGTCCGAGCCGCCGCCAAGTACGACGACCATTCATCCGAACCCGCCGTCGAGCCGCTTCGTCCCTTGCGGGACTGGGCCGATCTGTGTGGAGGTCCGCATGGCGTCGTTCGATAGGGACACCCCCGTCCTCCGGCTCAACTACGGGAAGGATCCGACGGCCCGCTACGTGCTGTGGCCGGTGTTCGCGTGGCGGGTCGTCGCGCCCCTGCCCCGCGATCGGTCTCTCAACCTCTTCCAGCGGGCGGTGCTCTCTCTCTCGCGAGCGGGCTGCTCGCGGATCAGCGATGTGGCCGAGCAGCTGCTGATCGCGCCTGATCTGGCCGCCCTGGTTGTTCAAGAACTCCAGGGGATGGGCATGATCGACCAAAGGGGGGACCCGTCAAAGCGGGGCCTCGGCATCCTCGAAGACCTGGAGGATGAGCCGCCCGACGAGTCCCGCGTCGGACACGTCCTCTCAGACCCGTTCACGGGCAAGCTCTGGCCTCGCTTCGTCACGGGCGATCTCCCGTTGGCCGACTTCGAGATCAACGACGGCGGTTGGCCGGTGCTGCTGAGCGGCAGCGCGGGTGATCCCTGGAAGGACGCTGCGTTTTGTATCCTCCCCGGGGCTCGCGATCGGGTCATGTTCGCTCAGCCCAGCGCCCGAGATGTGCTCCGGGCGACACGCCGTCATCGTCGTCAGAGGGACTTCGACGGGGTTTATGATGATCGCGATGTCCCGCGACTACGTCGCGTCTCGTTCGTAGATGAGCAGCCTCAACCACTTCAGATTGCACTGCGTCTCCGCCCGCACCCGTCAGGGGATTGGATGGTGGATGATCCGTTCGGCCACGGTGAAGCGGTCGATCTCCGGGTGAGGCTCGAAGAGCGCCTCGACACCTATCCAGGACTGCGGCGTTGGCTCTCATCCCTGGTCGGCTCTGACCCCGAGTCGCCGACCATGACGCAGCTCCAGGCCGAGGCGAACTGGAAGGTCGAGGAGAGGCTGACGATGGCAGTGAGGCAGTTCGATGCCGTCCACGATCGACTGGTCGCGATGCAGAGGGCCCACTTGGAGGCCGCTGCGGTCGATGCTCCGCTCGATAAGTGGGACGACGTCCTGTTGAAGGCTCAGCGAGCCGTCGAGCGGACTCTCCACCTGACCCACCAGCCCTATCGGGACAGCCGACCGCCTCTCTATTCGTCGCTCGCCGCCTCGGACAAGAGGCTCAACCGACGCCACCTGGACGCAATCGCCTCTGACCTTGGATTCCGCGCTCCACTCCCGGAGTCCCTGTCCTCGGTGCGTCGGGGGAAGGTGCAATACGCCGAGCAGCGGATGAGCGGCAGCCTCCGTCCCCTCGTGCTGCTCGCGTTGTTGGCGTCTGGACGGGACGGCGAGCACCCGCTGGCAAAGTCCGGCGCTGCTCAACCCGATCTCCTGCACCGGCTCGATGCCCTGGCGACGGCTCGCGATCGGGCCGCGCACGATGGATCCGCCGCGTGGCCCGAGCGGGTCGGGCAGCACGTTGAGACCGCATTCCTGACCGTCCAGCATCTCCTCCTCCAGACCCATTGAACCGAGGCCCATCCATCCATGGCAAACAACCGCAGCAAGAAGAACAAGAACTCTGGCCGAGGGGGTGGAAGGAACCAGCCCACGCCCAAGTCCTCCCCGGCGGCCAGCAAGAAGTCCCTGAAGGATCAGGTCGCTCGGTTTGTCGGCATCAAGACAGAAGTCGATGGTCTGAGCGACGAGCTCGGGAAGCCCGATGTTCCCAAGGCGCCAGCCGAACCCTCGGGGGCCACGCTGGAAGAGACCCTGCGTAGCGCTGAAGGTGTCCTCGCGACGGTGCGGTCGCACCTTGGAAATGCGCGCGACCGAGAGAAGGCGGCAAAGGACGCCGAGACGCGCCTCGCGAAGCAGAAGCGCGACCACGAAGAGACCGTTCGCAAGGCGAAGCGCGAGGCCAGCGCAGAGCACAAGGCGCGGATAGAGGGGGTGGAGGAGTCTGAGCAGGAGCTGCTGTCCCGCCTCGAAACCTGCGAGAGCCGTGAGAGTGCCATCGCTGAGGCTGAGGCTGAGGCTCGGACAGCCGAGGCCAGGCTGACCGAGCTGAAGACGAAGCTCACGGAGCGTGAACTGAACGCAGAGCAGGGGTTCATCGCCGAGAAGGTTCGCGTGCTCGAACCGCTGGAGGAGGATGTTGGCCGGCTCCGGGAGGAGCGTGCCGTGATCGAAGCAGAGGTGCGGGATGGACGATCCACCGCCGCGACCGAAGCCCGAAATCGCACCGAGGAGCGCGCCGCCGACTGGGCCAAGAATGACGACCAGCGTGCGAAAGACGAGGCGGAGGCCCGTCGTCTCTTCGACGAGGACATGGCAGCGACACGGAAGGGCGAGCTATCGAAGCTGCGCGTCGTCCTTCAGGACGAGCGAGCTCAGGCGGAGGCCGACTGGGAGAAGGAGCTCACCGCACGGCGCGACAGGCTCGATTCCCGCGCGTCCGAACTCGACGAACGCGAAGAGGAGGTCGCAGCCGAGGCCAAGAAACTGCGCCGCGGCCGGCAAGATCTGGAGGCCGATGGGGAGATCCTGGCTGAAGATCGGGCTGCGATCGATAATAGGGTTCAGCGGCTCATCACCGAGGGGACAGAGGATCTCCGCCATGAGGTTGCGAGTCTCGGCAAGCAGCTGAAGGACGCGCGTGCCCGGCGGGACGCGCACTTCACGGACCTGGAGTCCCGTCGCGAACTCGACCGGCGCTTCGGACACCGAACGCCCGAGCAGATCCTCGGCGACCTCACGGGTTTGGAGCGCGAGCGCGACGAGTTGGCTCAGCAACTCCGGGACCGACCAGACGCCGGTGCCGCTGAGCGTCTGGCAGAGCTTGAGCGGGCGCGCTCTGCATGGCTGGAGAACCACGCTGTCCTCGAAGCGGACCTGGCCCAAGCCAGAGCGGAGCTTGCCAGCCGTCGCCTCGCCGCCATCGAACTCGAGACCCTCCGCAAGCAGAAGGAAGCGCTCGACGTCCACAAGCAGCTTCTTGGCGGAGAGCTCGAAGAGCTTCGGGCGACCGTCGATGAGCTGACCATGAAGGAAGACCACCGCAACCCGATGACGGCGCTGACCAGCCTCGACGACGACGAGGAGCTCAAGAGCGAGGTCCGCACGACTGCTCCGACTGGACGCGCGATCCCGACCCTTCGAGACTTCGTCACGGACTTGAGGCACAGGATCGCGACCGGAGTGGAGGGTCGGACCCTCTACTACACGGAGCGTGACATCCGCTCGTTCCTGGGCGGGCTCGCAATGACGAGGCTGCTCCTGCTGCAGGGACTCTCCGGCACCGGCAAGACCAGCTTGCCGCTCGCGTTCGCGAGCGCGGTGCGGGGTGGAATCGAGGTGGTCAAGGTCCAGGCCGGTTGGCGCGACCGTCAGGACCTCGTGGGCTACTACAACGCCTTCCACCGGCACTACTACGCGAGCAACTTCCTGCAGGCGCTCTACAGGGCAGGCACCCCCGCCTACAAGGACCGACTGTTCATGATGGTGCTGGACGAGATCAACCTCTCGCGGCCCGAACAGTTCTTCGCCGACTTCCTCTCCGAGCTTGAGCAGCCGATACAGGACCGCAAGCTCACGCTCGTCGATGATCCCGTCTCGAACGCCCCCGACCTGATGGTCAAGGGCCGTCACCTCCCGATTCCGCCGAATGTCTGGTTCGTCGGGACGGCCAACCACGATGAGACGACAGCAGAGTTCGCGGACAAGACCTACGACCGAGCACACATGATGGAGATCCGCCGAGTGGGCAAGGAGGCCCACTTCGACGTTGAAGACAAGAACCGCCGCAACCCGCTCTCGTACGACGGCTTCCAGAAGATGTTCTCGGACGCCGCAGAGAAGCAGGGCAGAACGATCGCGCTGGCCACCTCCTGGCTGCAGACGACCCCAATCGCCGACACCCTCGCCCGACGCTTCCGGGTCGGATGGGGCAATCGGCTGGAGGACCAACTGAGCCGATACGTCCCGGTAGTCGTGGAGGCCGGGGGGACCGTGGGAGAGGCGATGGACCACCTCCTGGAGACCAAGGTCTTCCGGAAGCTGAAGGATCGGCACGATGTTCGCGCCGCCGCGCTCGAAGAACTCCAGGTGGAACTGCTCACCTCATGGGACAAGCTGGACAAGTCCAATCCCCCGGAGCGCTGCAACGCCCTCATCGAGACGGAGATCGAGGCCAAGAAGGGTGAGGACCTGGTGTGAAGCGGTATCGCTCCCGGCTCAGCGACAGCAAGCGCACCCTGCCGAACCCGGTCCTCTGCGACAGCTGGACGATCGATGGCAGGCGACTGAACGCTCAGCTACTGGGGCCAGCGGCAGGCTCCAGTGTCCTCGGCAGCTGGCCAGATGCGCTGGAGACGGAGGCTGTGGTTCGCCTCGCCGAGGTCATGGGAGACGACCCAGGCTGGGAACAGCTCCGCTCGACGCCTCCCGTCGCGCAGAAGCTCGCAGAGCGGGCACGCCCTCAACCGCTGGACCTGGCGATCCTGCGACACCTCCAGCACCTGCAGTACGTCTGCCATCGACCGCGGCTCCACCTCCGTATCGAGGAGGAGCGCTTGCCGGTGTCCAGGGCGCGAAGGTGGCCGATCCGCGCCGTCGCGGACCTCGTCTCGCATCCCGCCGACTGGGAGCACCGGTCGCTTCGTAGCATTCAGCCTGCCCGAGTACTTGCGCGCCGGATCGAGGACGACTGGGACCTCTACGAGAACCGTGTGGCTGCGCGCCTCGTCGACAACCTCCTCGCCTACCTGGCGCGGCGACTGGAGGAGCTTCGGAAGATCCAGCAGACGCTCCTGGAGGGGCTCGACAAGTGGAGGCACGACTCGGTCCAGCTGAATCGAGACGGAGCCGGCCTCCGCTTCGGGATCCGTCAGTGGGCGCAGAAGGGCGGTCAGCTGGGGACGCTCCTCTCCAAGATGCGGGCGAAGGATCCCGAGCGGTTCGAATCCTGCTTCGGCCCCGCTTGGTCGGAGCTTCTGGACGTGACATCGGCAGGCTCGCTGGCCCCCGTGGCTGAGGAACTGCTGTGGGCCAAGCCCTGGGCTCTGCGGTTCGCGCGGGCAGGCAGGGAGCCGGTCTTCGCCGCTGTCCAGGATCGGCTCGCACAAGCACAGGTCCGGGTGGAGCGAACGTCGTTCTGGCGTGATCGACGCATCAAGACCCTCTGGGCGGACACACTTTCGACCGAGACGGAGGACAGGCTCAGGGAGACGATTCGGCACCTCGAACGAGTGCAGCGGCAGCTCCAGGCGCTGATGGACGCGCCGCTGTATCGCCAGGTCCCAAAGGGGGTCGGAGTCCCGATCACGCTGAAGCCCACCAACATCCTCGTCAACGATGCGCACTACCGGAAGGTCGCCGTTCTTTGGCGGTCATGGGCTCGATTCGGGCACAAGCGCCAGGAGACAAGCCGGCAGCGAGCCGAGCGACGGCAGCGCGAAGGACGAGCCTGGGATCGATTCGTCCTTCACCTTGTTGCACGGGCCTTGGCGAGTCTTGGCTGGGCCGCGAGCGGGACAACGGGCAACTGGCGGGTCGGTCGGGATGGGTGGCGCGATCTTGCGGTGAGCGTGGACAGCGAGGGGGTCGTCACGCTCACCGCTGCCGATGCGGTGCTTCGACTGCTACCGCTCTGCGCTCGTCTCGGAAGCGCGGACACGAGCGGCGTCCTCAGCACCCTGCGGAGATGGGACAAGCTGACTGGTGAGATCGTCGCGGTGCATGTTGGTGGCGCAGAGGATCTTGAGGAGCCCGATCGAGCGTCGGGATGGAGCCTCGCGGGCCGCGCGACCCTGCTCGGCTGTTCACCTTGGGGGATCGACTCCGAAGAGCGAATGGCCCGTCTCCTCAACGGTTGGCTCAACCGCCACGCCTCTGCCGCCTACCCGCTCAGCCACAAGCTGCGGCCCCCGCGGGACACGCCATCGGACTGGAGCTGGCTTCGCACGACCGCCCGACATGTCATCGCCCTCCGTGCGCCCAACCGCGCCGAGGCTCAAGCCGCCCGGTCCTGGGTGTCGAGGCAGTTGGCCAAGTGGTCCAAGCAGAAGCGGGCGATTCGAGCGGCGCAGAAGCCCGAACAGGATGCCCTCAACGCTCTGGCGGCATTCGTTGACTCGGCGGGCGCTGTTCTTGGCGCTCTCACGTGCTGTCCGGTGTGTGGCGGTGAAGGCGTCATCCAGGCGCATCCTGGAAGGAGGGCGGACGGAAGCGACGCGACGTGGCGGGCGCGGTGTGAGTGCGGGAGCGAGTGGGGTCTGCGCCCCTGCGCCGGGTGTGGCACGCGATTCCGAGCCCTGCTTCCGCACGTCGGGCTCAACCTGCAAGAAGCGGCGGCAGGAACTGCGCCCGTCGACTGGCCGGACAAGGTGATCGGCCGTGACGTGTGGGCCCAGCCCTGCGGCTCGTCGGCGGGAGACTTCCGATGCCCTGACTGTGGAGCGTGTTCGGGTGGCGGATGCGGACGGTGCGAGGTGACGTAGTCAGCCAGCCGGTCCCGAGGCGTCGTTGCCGCCAAGGGAGGTGTCCATCCGTCGCAGCTTGATCAAGGCCCTGCTCACCGCCGCCGGCGTCACCCCCTCCCCCCTCGCCAACGCAGACATGTTCGGGTAGAGCCCGTCGTCCATCATCTGCTGCCAGCGCCGGGCGCGCTCACCGATGGGCCGACCGAGGAGCAGGCAAGGCTTCTTCTGCTTCGGCTCCTGCTCGCTCAAGGGCGTCCATGGGGTCGGCCGGAGCACCTGCGGAGCCTCGATTTCAACCTCGTACTGCGGGCATGGTTGGTTGAGCGAGCTGCTTCGGTCGCAGGCCCGGGACACCAACAACCCCGGCGCGCAGATGGAGATGGGGCCCGAGGAGCTGCTGCTCTTGATCTCGCGCGACCCGGAGAAGACCCGGCAGCGTCTGAACGCCATCCGGGCGAAGCGGCAGGCCGAGGCCCACGCCAAGGCCGCCCAGGACGCGGCCCGGCTGCTCCGCTCCATCAACGCCCGCTTCCGAAAGGCCGAGCGTGCGGCGGATTCGATGGACGCGAAGCGGCTGCGGCTGGAGGCTGAAGAGCGTCTCGGCGACCTCGCCCGCGTCGATGCCGACGCCTGGCCCTGGCTGGAGCACAGCATGGTCGTGCGCGAGCGCGAGCTCCTGGTGCCGGTGGGACGCGCGATGCCGGTCCACGAGGGGCTAAAGGTCGGCGTCCCCGCGAAGTGGAACCCCGAGCGGGTCGAGCACGCGGAGTTCGGGCGCATCGTCGGGACCTCAGTCGGCGTCCGCGAGGCGGGCAGTGCGGGCTGGACGCTGGTGGACATGGAGCGGGTGGAGTCCCTGGGGGTGGAGCCCGAGCACCTGAGCCCGTCGTGGCCGGACACGGATGAGGATGCGGTCGCGACCGATCTTGAGTCGCGGATCGCCCGGCTCTACGGCGATTGGCGCGACCTGGGGTGGCAGCACGCCTCCCGAACCTTCGTCGAGCGCTGGTGGCCGCGCGTGGCGCACCGGGTGGTGGAGAAGCTGGCGGGCTCGGCGGGTTGGTACGCGCGGCAGCAGAAGGTGCCGGTCGTGAGCGGAGCGGAGCTGCGGATCGGCGGTGGCGACACGCTGCGTCGAGGCGAGGTGCTGCCACCGACCGACGCGGGCTGGCGACGCTTCGTGGAGCTGGCCCCGTCGAGCGGACTCAAGTGGAGCGAGCTGGCCGAGGCTGGTGAGTACTGGTGGAACCGCAAGCTGCCCCGAGACGCGCTCTCGGCGGAGCGGGGTGCAGCGTGAATCGGTCCGGGCTGTTGCTCGGGCTGGGTGTGCTCGGCGTCGGCGTCATCGCCCTCGCCGCGGCGGGAGGTGAGACGGTGAAGCAGGGACTCGGACGGTTCTTCTCCTGGGCGGAGCTGACGCGCAGCAACACGGCGCGCCGGCTCGGCCTCGACGACACCCCCACACCGGAGGCTCAGGCCGCAATGCAGGCCCTGGTCGCCGACGTGCTCGACCCGCTGCGTCGGATGCTCGGGCGGCCCATCCGCGTGGGCAGCGGCTACCGGGCCCCTGCGGTCAACCGCGCCATCGACGGGGCCGAGAGCTCCCAGCACATGCGCGGCGAGGCCGTGGACATCAAGGTCGACGGCATGGGCGCGCAGGAGTTGGCGCTGTTCATCCTGCGGTCCGGCCTGCCCGCGGACCAGGTCATCTGGTACGCGCCGGAGCGGGGTGGACACGTCCACCTGAGCTACACGCGGGTGCGGGCGAACCGGCGGCAGGCGATGCACGCGCCGGCGGGTGGCGGCTACCTGGCCTTCGCCCCCGCGGCGAGCCCAGGAATGGCCCGGGCCTGAGTCATGTGCTGTGCGTGCCTAGGACTCGAAGATCTTCCGAAGGGCCTGTTCGTGGCCTTCGGCGATGAACTCGTCGGCCATGGGTGCGCCCCCGACCAGGTCCATGGAACGCTCGTTTGTGTGCAGGAAGGCGCGGACGTGGTCCACATCATCACGGGACTGGAACAGGAGCGAGGCGTACTTGACGGCCTGCTCCTCGACCGTCTTTCTCTTCTTCGTTCGCGTGCGCCGGCGGGTCTTGCTGGAGCCGCCGTCTGTGCCTCCGTCGATCCACTTCGTCTCGACCGTCGCCCAGCCCCCATGGCCGTCTGTGAAGACCAGATCGCCCCGTCCCTTGTTGGTGTGCCCTGGCTCAACCTCCCACTCGTCGTCGACGAGGTAGGGGTAGCGGGACAGCGCTTCGTGCCCGTCACGCGCGAGGGTCCGCTTCAACTGGAACTCACCCGGTCCGTCCCAGTCTCGGCCCTCAAAGTAGGCGCGAAGCACCTTGTCCCGTCGCTGCGCTTCGTCCACGTTCATCCTCGACCTCCGCTCTTTCGCCGAGGCTACCTCCCCCAGGGCTCGGCGGCATGAGCTGCCCCTGTCGTCAGGAATCCGACCGCGCGTCCTTCGAGCGGGAGACCCTCAAGGCGTTTGCTGAAGCCGAAGGAGCGAAGCAGCGCGGCAGGCTCCAGGTGGACAAGCGCTCGCTGCGCCGGGCCCTCGGGGGACGCGGCGAACTCGTCGAAGCGATGGAGGCCAAGGCGGTCGGACGACCTGGCGTGAACGTCTCGAAGATCTGGGCCTTCATGACCTCGTCCGTCTACCAGTCGGGCGATCTGCCGGTCCTCGCAGTGCGTGAGATCGTGCAGAACTCCAGCGACGGGGTTCGGTCGGCGATTCGGTCGCGCAAACTCCGCTCGGGCAAGGGCCGGATCTCCGTCTCGTGGGACGCGGAGCGCCGCAGCCTGACCGTGGAGGACAACGGCATCGGCATGGACGCCGAGACGATCCTCGGCAAGTTCCTGTCCCTGGGCGAGTCGGGCAAGGGCGGCGCGGACGACAGCGAGGAGGCCGCGGGCGGCTTCGGGGTCGCCAAGGCGGTGATCCTTGGCTCCTCGCGCACGTTCCGGTGGGAGGTGCACACGCGCGACAACCTCGCGGTCAGCGAGGGAGCCGACGAGGACGTGCGGATCTACGACGCGCCCTGGCTCGCCGGGACCCGCATCACCATCCACGACATCGCCGAGGAGTTTGACGCCACCTGGGACTACGCGCGGCAGACCTCGGTGTCCCTGCCCGATCGGCTGCGCGAGCTGCTCGCCGCCAACGACCTGCGCGGGACCGAGCTGGTGTTCGACGGCGAGACGGTGGGGCCGATGTTCAGCAGGCGGGGCGGTTCGAAGGTGAAGCTTTCGGGCGCGTGGGGCCGAGGCACGACGGCAACGGTCAAGGCGTACCGACGTCCCCCTGGCGACCGGCGGGGAGCCTACTACCTGCGCCTCGGCGGGCTGTACCAGTTCAAGACCCCCAGCCAGCGCGGCAACCTCAAGGCCGACGTCGTCGTGGACCTGGTCGCCACGGTCCGGCCCGGAGCGCGGGGCTATCCGTTCAACGCGGCACGCGATGCGCTCCAGGACTCGGCTCGCTGGGCGTTCTCGGATCTGGTTGAGGAAGTGGAGCGCGAGAACGAGAGCGTCGGTCGCAGCTTTGAGGACGAGGTCTTCGAGCCCGAGAGCGAGCACGCCTCGGAGCGCGAGGGTGCGAGCAAGCTCGCCGAGCTGACGGCCGACGCGTTCAACGACGAGGGCTTCCAGAAGGCGCTGGCCGCCGCCGCGGGCGGGATCGCCGACTTCTACGCCGAGAGGGCGAAGGACCCGGGCGTGCAGGGCACGGTGGACTCCGTCGCTCCCGCTGGGACGAAGGCCCGCCCGAAGGGAGACGGGCCGACCCGCGGAGCGGTGCTTCCGCCGGGGATCGCGGTCGCACCGGTCTTCCTGGCCTCGGACCTCGCGTCACCGACGACCCCTGCGGACGCTGCACGGCAGCTCCGCGGTCTCCTGACCACCGCAGACGAAGCCTGGACGATGTCCGGGGGCGGCGAGCGTGGACTGTCGATGTCGTCCTGGGTCGAGCGGGCGCTGGACCGGGCGGAGGCAGGCGAACCGCTCGACGAGCATGACGTTGGAGCGCTGGAGACCGCGATGAGCCGGGCGGGCGAGATCGCCCTCGGTGCGGCCGGCGGCGGGCTGGTCCAAGCCGCGACCGCTGCCCGACTCGGCGAGCACATCCTCGTCTCGCTGCCCGCGACCGAGAGTGGAGAGCGACGTCGGAAGCGCAAGCGGAACCCGTTCGGAGGGCTGGCCGGCCTGCGGATCAGCAAGCGCCACTACGATCGGAGGCGCGCGAGTCGGTTCAAGAAGGGCTTCCACCGCTGGATGCCGCACCTGGCCGCCTGGGACGCAACCCTGCGGCTCGTGGCGGCCGAGGCCCGGATTCGCCGACGGTTCAAGCCCGGCTTCGTGCTCGACGACGAGCTGATCGGGCTGACGACGAGCTCGACCTCCGGCACGAACGTTGTCTACCTGCACCCCGACCGCTTCGCCCAGGTGGTGAAGGCGCACAAGCAGCGCCCGCTGGCGATCGCGGCGTTCCTGCACGGGGTCGCCTGCCACGAACTCAGCCATCTTGACGGCCGTATGGGCGAGGGACACAGCGAGGCGTTCGTGGCTGCGCGCGAGGACCTCGGGCACGCGACTGGGCATCTGCTTCCGGCGATCGCCGTACTGGTGGCGAAGGTGCTGGGGTTGAAGTTGAAGCCCAGCGCGGAGCAGAAGCGGATCGGCCGGTTGGTCCGCCAACTCGACGCGGCGCGGGCGAAGGCGAAAGGAACCAGGCCCGCGCGGGGTGAGGTGGCGAGGCTCGAGACCGCTCTGGAGAAGGCGCGCGCGGATCTCGCCGACGCAGTAGCCCGAAGTGCTGACGTCTGGGCGTCGTGCGATGAGGCTTGCGGGACCTGCCGGTGCGCCGACCGGAGCCAGGCCGACCAGCTGCTGGACGTTGCTGTGGCGAC